>Ga0206106_100346_pt1 | contig 47196 bp, 32 predicted proteins | sample 1B1ome_FD_148677 | JGI IMG/M metagenome (GOLD analysis project Ga0206106, IMG submission 148677) | Enriched microbial communities from leaf-cutter ant dump, University of Wisconsin, Madison, United States - 1B110A | ecosystem: Environmental > Terrestrial > Nest > Insects nest > Nest dump | place... | reverse complement strand
GAGCAAATCAGCGAATTCTTTACTCAAACCATAGGAAACATGACCCCAAAGATCATCAAATCTATTTGCGCTTACAGCTATTTTTCTTTAAACTCTTTTTGGTCTGTTTAAAATATCACTATCGTATTACAGAACTCCCGTTTTTTAAAAATAAGCCACGTAGCCAAAATGGATTTTGGTTTGCCGGAACTGCATAGCCTCACCGTCATGCTTGCCAAGCGCAAAGGCAATACTGAAAATGCCGGTTTTGGTTTCAAGTGTTATACCGGCTCCCAAACCAATCGGAATATCCTTCCGGTAAATCGAATTATATTGCGTTATCGTATAGCCATCATCATTAAAAATATAAAAATAGGAGTTCCGGTTCAGCAACAGCCGAAGCTCTATCGTAGCAACATGATACTGATTTACATAAAGGCTTTGCTCATCAAATCCTCTTAACAACTTAAAGCCACCAATCTGAAACAGTTCATTCAGGAATAAATTGTTTCCGCTCACATAGCCGCCATGATAAGCCAGCTTAAGAATCACCGTCTTCCATAAAGGCTTGTACCAGGCGGCTTCTGCACTCAACCGGTATTGGTACGATTTCATCTGCAAAGTATCATACAGGCTCGCGTAGTCAAATCCGCTGCCATCATCCAAACCGGTAATAGCATCATTAGTACGGATACTGCGCTGCATACCGGCCACAGCGGCCTTAGCTTCAAAGCCTTTCCGGGGATTCAGGCGGTAATCCGTTTTCGAGAAAAAATACTCTACACCTAATCCGTTGCCGGCCACATCCATATCGGCAGGCAGTGTATGATTGGCTTTTACAAAATTCAAATCAGGACTAAATACCCGGTTGCTGTTTTTCTGGTAAAACAAACGCAAATAATCCGAGGCATTGAATAAATAACGAATACCGGCATTCAGCGTAGTCCGGTAAAAGGTGGTGTCGCGCTTAAACAACTCAAAGTCGCCATCCAGGCCAAATGAGGTTCCTAACAGGTAAGGCCAGTCGGTATTAAGCTGAAAACGCGGCGACTTGTATTGCATTTGTTGAAACAGCAAGCCGATAGTTTCACCATAGGTAAGTGCGTTTTTCAGATTCAACAATACATCAGCCGTCAGCATCAGTTTACCGGTTTCCACTGTATTGGGCTGCAAACCGATAAGCCCGTTAATCTGGTTAGCCTTTTTAGGTTCAAGATAGAAATACAGGGCATTTTCGCCAATAGTAAATTCCATCTTCCAGGGCTGCGACTCCTGCAAATAAGGCAGATCCGCTATCTTTTTACGAATTGCTCGCAAACGACTTTCATTGTAGGCATCTCCGGGTCGTATGCCGAGATAGGCATATAAAAATGGTGCGTACAGTTCTATGGTGCTTTCTACAATAATCGTGTCTATTGCAACAGGCTTTCCTAAATCAAGCTGTAAACGGGCTTCAATGCCTTCTTCCTTCACCTGCACATCATCCAAAAATACTGTTGCAAAGGGATAGCCGTTGTTTTCACTGTAATTTAAAATTTTCCCGGTAAGTGCTGCAAGCCGCTTAGGACTGAGTTTCCTGCCGGCCCATTCCTGCTCTGTAATACCCATTTCGCCCCATAAAGCTGCGGGTATTCCGGAGAAGGAAAGTTTTGCCCAGCGATACTGATGGCCTGCATATACATAAGCTTTGATCTGGTAATCGCCGTATTCCACGCTGTCAATGGAGGCGGCAAGATAACCCTCTTCCTGCATGGCCGGCACCAATTTTTGAAGCCAGGCCCTGGCTTCCGGCAAGTCCGGAAATTGTTCGGGAATAATACCGGCAGCCTGCACTGCTGCGGAATCTGCCGGCACAAAGACAAAAGTCCGGCCTTGGGAATAGGTTAAGTTTATCCCCGACAAATACAGCAATACCAGGCAGCATACCCGTTTCATAAGCGCCATAAAGATTCAAAAATAGCGGTATTTTACGAAGAACATTTTCAAAGAAGATATAAAGGGTATAAAAGAGCAAGCCACCCATAAAGGATGGCCTGTTCTTCGTAATTGATTTTTTTATAAGCACTGTAAGGATTAATTTCCTTCAGGCACAGCAGTAGTCGTTTCCGGAGCCGGAGTATCCGTTACCGGGGTAGCAGTAGTATCAGTAGTTGCCGGAGGCATAGTTACTTCTTCAGTGGGAGGAAGTACATCATCCGTAGCGGAATCATCAGTAGCAGAGTTGCAGGCTGTAGCAAAGCAGGCCAGAGCAACGGCAAACATGCCAAGTTTTACAAATTTCATTGTTGTTGATTTTTTTTAGTTAAAGTTTGATATCAGCTATTAATACGCAAACAAAAAAAAAGTAACCCGGCAATTATAAAAAAAATATTTATCGCATCTTTGGGTTACTTTTTACATCAATCTGAATAAATACAGTGAAAAAGGATTTTAGTACGGATACGGCATTATTGGAAGGTCTGGCGCTCGGTTCGCGGGAAGCTGCTGTAGAAATTTACCGGCTCTACCGGCCTATGCTGGCAAAATGGATGAAATCCAAAGGCGGAAAGGATGAAGATACAGACGATATATTTCAGGATGTGCTGATGGTTTTATTAGATAAGGCTAAAGACCCGGAATTTTGCCTGACCTGCAAATTGAGCACTTATCTCTTTGCAATCAGCAAAAGAATATGGTATAAAAAACTACAACAGGATGCGAATGTTTTTTATCCGGACATGGAAGATGAGGAAGACAGCCCGACCGGTATGCATTATGATGACGATATCAACGGATTCTTAGCTAAGGAAGCGCAATTCGGACAGTTGGCATCTGCATTGGTAAAACTCGGTGAACCCTGCAGCTCTTTATTGAAAGCATTTTATTTTCAAAATAAAGGCATGCAGGAAATCGCACAGGTATTTAACTATACCAATCCGGAGAATGCTAAAAACCAAAAATACAAATGCCTTATGCGACTGAGAAAAATATTTTTTGAGCAAAACGTACCGGCCTGATCTGCCATAATCCAAACGAAACAAAGCGGCGGTTGCCGCAATCAGTATAATAACGACATGAAACTTTCCTTAAACAATATTGACGAATACGCCGAACAATTCCTGGGCAATAGTCTGAGCAAAGAAGATCAGATGGTGATTGAACGTGAACTGTCCCGTGATGCCGCCCTGATGCATGCCTGGCAGCAAAGCATCGCACTGCAAAAAACATTAATGACGGCGGGTGAACAACAGCGTGCCCGTAAGATGATCAGCTCTGTTATGGCACAATCCACACCCGAACAGGACAGACAAACTGAAGTGGATACTGAAGAAGAAACACCGCAACAAACCAGAACAATCGTTTTTCGTAAATACTTCAGGTTTGGATCAGTAGCGGCAGTAGTAGCTATTGTTGCTTCCATGCTCACTTACTTTATTGCTACCGACACTTCCCGCAGAAACAGTGATATTCAATATACCCGCCTGCGTCGTGAGATTGCCGACATCAGGCATACTCAGGCTGCTCATTCCAAAATGGAAGATGCCGAAAAGAATCAGAAGAACATTGCCGATATTCCCATGCCCGGTAATTATGTAGGTACTGGCTTTGCCGTCACCAATGACGGCTATGTGGCTACCGATTATCACGTAGTGGAAGGCGCCGATTCCATTTTTATCCAAACCAGCAAAGGACAATATTACAAAGCCTTCTTAATTTCCTTTGATCCAAAATCTGATGTGGCGCTGCTCAAAATTGAAAACAACGAATTTCGTTTCAATAAAGGCTACAGGTCACTACCCTATTCCCTGTTGAAAAAACGCGCCGACCTTGCACAGGAAATTTTTTCCATCGGCTATCCTTCCGACGATCCGGTGTATAATGAAGGTTATATCAGTGCACAAAAAGGCTACGAAGGCGATGATGCCTCTTATCGTTTAGTCATTACCGCCAATCCCGGGCAGAGCGGCTCTCCGATCTTTGACAAGAACGGTAATATTGTAGCTATTCTGACTGCCAAACAAACCGATGCTACCTATGCCATCCATTCCGAAGCACTTATTCACCTTATTCAGTCGTTACCCCAGGCTAATAAGATCAGCCTGCCTTCCGGAAATGCAATGGCAAGGCTCAGCCGCACCGACCAGGTTAAAAAAGCCATGGACTATGTATGTGCGGTAAGAGTATATAAATAATCAAATACGCTATGGCCATTTTAACAGCGTAATCCGCCCGGAGCCGGTATGGTTTCCGGGCTTTTTTATCTGATTTCTCCCCAAAAAAAACAACAATTCATTTTCCAATATATCCGAATACCGGCAAAACTTAGTGTTAAGTAAAAAGTCAAAATGCAAAACAATAAAAATCTGATAATCAATATAACAAAGTCTTGAACATACAGACAATATCTTCTTGACTTAGCACTAGTTTTAAAGTACATTTGCATTTCATTTTTACAACAATTATTTTTTCAAATTAATCATTCGATATGATATTTTCAATGACAGGTTACGGACGTGCGGAAGGACTGGCGGGCGATCGGCAGGTAACCGTAGAAATTAAATCCGTAAACGGCAAACAGTTTGAGATCATCAACCGAATGAATCCGCTGCTGAAAGCCTACGAATCCGAGATCAGGAATGAACTGATGAAAATACTGAAACGCGGATCTGTGGATGTCAGCATCGTCATCAAGCAGGATGGCATAGCCAAGCCTATGCAGGTAAACCCCGAATTAGCCAAAACCTATTTCCGCGCCATGCGGCAAATTGCTGACGACCTGAACCTGGACATTCAGCATCATGAAGCGGAATTGCTGGGCACGGTAATGCGTATGCCGGAAGTAGTCACCGGAGACAGTGACACTGTAACAGAAGAAGAATGGCAAAATATAAAAGCGCTCCTGCAGGAAGCGGCCACCGCATTAATGGCACACCGCGCATCCGAAGGCCAAACAATTGAAACCGATATACTGCAAAGAGTACGTAATATTGCGGACATGATCGAAAATGTAGAATCCCATGAAGGGCAACGTATGGAGCGTATCCGCTCCCGCATACAGGAAGTGCTTCAGCAAATGGTCACTAAAGAAAAAGTGGATCAGAATCGCTTTGAGCAGGAACTGATTTATTATTTGGAAAAGATAGATTTTTCTGAAGAAAAACAACGTTTACGTACCCATTGTAATTACTATGCCGACATGATCGCACAGGCCGACTCTGAAGGTATTGGAAAAAAAACAGGCTTTGTGCTTCAGGAAATCGGACGCGAGATTAATACGCTGGGTTCTAAAGCCAATGATGCCGCAATTCAGCAGATTGTGGTCAATATGAAAGATGAATTGGAAAAGGCTAAGGAACAGGCTTTAAATGTGATGTAGTGTTAAGTCAAAATTAAAAAATCAAAAGCCAAAACAGCAAATGATTTAATCAAATTGCGTAATTTGAAAAAATCATCAAAATACACAGCAGGCCATAAAAAATGATCTTAATGACTCAACAATCAACCGGATTTCTGCGACTGAATATGCTCAAAACATTTGTGCTGATCCTCCTCCTTGCAACCACTATGGCTGCCTGTGGCACATCGCCTTATTATCAGAAACAAAGCGGCATACCCGGCGCGGCCTGGTCTCATGACTTTCAGCCGGAATTTGAAGTAACCATTCCGGACAGCAGTTTTCAGTATATTACCTATATCATCATCCGGCATGGCGCTGATTACCCCTTTTCGAATCTTTGGGTAGAAATGAGCATTAAAAATCCCGGAGCCGACAAATTTGAACCCGGTAAAAAGTTAGAAGTTCCGTTAGCTGATGTAACGGGCAAATGGTTAGCTAAAGGACACAGTGGAATATGGGAACATCGTATCCCGATTCATACAAAAGCAGCCCCGGACTATTCCAAAGCCGGCGCCTATACTATAAAACTGAAACAAATTATGCGGCAGGATCCGCTGCCCGCCATTATCAATATCGGCATCCGGGTAGAAAGAATAAATAAGGCCACTGCAACTCCTGCCCCAAACGATACCGCTTCCAAAACATCAGAATAAAGAGGGTGCCCCCCCGCCCTTATGATAGTCTTTACCCAGATGGCGATAGGCTTTCTCCGTGGCTTCACGGCCTCTTGGTGTACGCACCAAATACCCTTCCTGGATCAGGAAAGGTTCATACACTTCTTCAATAGTCCCGGATTCTTCGCCTACAGCAGTGGAAATATTGCTGATACCCACAGGACCGCCCTTGAATTTTTCGATCAATGTCGTTAATATCCGGTTGTCCATTTCGTCTAAACCGTTAATGTCCACATTCAGGGCACGCAATCCGTGTTCGGTTACGCCAAGGTCTATTACTCCATTGCCTAACACCTGTGCAAAATCACGCATACGCCTTAAAAGGCTGTTGGCAATACGGGGTGTACCTCTGCTCCGGCGGGCAATCTCCGCCGCAGCTTCGGAAGTAATTTTCACTTTCAGCAGCGCAGCAGAGCGGATAATAATTTTTTGCAGCACCTCATACGAATAATAATCCAGGCGGGATTTTATACCGAAGCGGGAAAGCAATGGTGCGGTCAGCAGCCCGGAGCGGGTTGTAGCGCCGATGAGGGTAAAGGGACTAAGATTAATCTGTACCGAGCGGGCATTGGGACCGCTTTCTATCAGAATATCAATTTTAAAATCTTCCATCGCCGCATAGAGGTATTCCTCTACCACCACGCTCAAGCGGTGAATTTCATCAATAAACAACACATCACGAGGCTCCAGCCCGGTCAGCAGCCCGGCCAGATCGCCGGGGCGCTCCAGTACAGGACCGGAGGTTTCTTTAATATTTACCTGCAATTCATTAGCCACAATACGGGAAAGCGTGGTCTTCCCTAATCCGGGCGGGCCATGAAAAAGCACATGATCCAATGCATCACCACGCATATTGGCCGCTTTAATAAATATCCGGAGATTTTCGATCAATTGCGGTTGCCCCGAAAAATCTTCAATACTTTGCGGACGAATACTGTTTTCGTATTCTTTTTCCGCAGCAGAAATCTGCTCTTTTACACGTACATGAGATGGTTCCATCGGAAACAAAGTTAAGCATTACCGGGATTAGTGATTAGTGGTTAGTGATTAGTAATTAGTCCTGATTACAGACTGTTGAAAATGAGAAACTTGTAGAAACTGACGAATATTGGAAAAATGAGAAAAACAGTGTTTCACCTAAATCTTGGAACACATCTGTCTTGTCCAATTGAAAATAGCCTATGTGTCAATAAACATTAGTCAAAAACCCGACAAATAAAAAAACCGGATATTTTAAGCAATGTATCAGCAATTATTTAACCAATGTAAACGCTATGTCACTTTATAAGCAATGGCATTGATATTCATGCCGGCCCCTACCGAAGCAAAGAGGATGATATCGCCTGGCTTAATCTGGTGCTCACCCAACTCTCCTTTCCGCACGAGATCGTATAATGTGGGCACTGTAGCTACGGAGCTGTTGCCCAACTTATGAATACTCATCGGCATAATATCTTGAGGAATATCCGTTATGCCGTACAGTTTGTAGAAGCGTTCCAATATCGCTTCGTCCATCTTCTCATTAGCCTGGTGTATAAAAATCTTACTGAGATCTTTAATGTCTAAGCCGGCTTCATCCATACAGTTCTTCATCGCTTTGGGCACATGGTTTAAGGCAAATTCATAAATCTTCCTTCCGGCCATTTTGATATACTTCGTCTCAGGCGCATGCGCTTTATTGAAAGAAGGCGCATTATGTATAAAATGAATTTCCTCCCGTGTAAAAGACAGGCTGGCAACACTCAGAATACCTGCGCCGGGCATATCGGGAATATTTTCAATAATGCTGGCTGCAGCGCCATCGGCATAAATCATGGAATCCCGGTCATGCGGATCGCTTACGCGGGAGAGTATCTCCGAACCGATAACTAAGAATCTTTTGGCATAGCCCGATTGCAAAAACTGTTGCGCCACAATCACACCCTGGATCCATCCGGGGCAACCGTACAGCACGTCAAAGGCCATACAACGCGAGTTTTTAATCTTCAGCTTGTGTTTCACCCTTGCGGCAAGGCAGGGCACCTGGTCAACCTGGTTTTGCCCGCTGGCCATATCGCCGTAATTCTGCGCCACGATAATGCCGTCTAATGTTTCGGGGTCAATATCCGCATCTGCTATAGCCCGTTGAGCGGCAAAGAAGGCCAGATCGGAAGTGCGTTGCTCCTCATGAGCATAACGCCGCTGTTCTATGCCGGTAATAGTGGTAAGTTTACTGATAATTTCCTTGCTGTCGAGGGTGATTCGCGAACCATCGGCATTATAAAAGGTGCTTTTCAAAAAATCTTGATCTCCAACAATCACTTCCGGAATATACCGCCCTGTACCTGTTATTATTATCGACATGCATTTCAATTAATGCGCGAAGTTACGATAAGATTATGAATCCTCATGATCGTATTGCAGCAAATTGCAAAGCTGCGGATATTATTCTTCCGGCTGTAAATCGTTTTTATTTTTTTAATTATAAAATTTCAATACATTTATTTGATTATTAATTATTTACAATAAAAAACCAGTCTATCCGGCAATATGTGTCCGTCTGTGCAATGTGTTTTCTGCAAAATAGCTCTGCTGCAGGTATCTGATACCGGTAAATAATGACAGAGCAATGACATTTATAGACAGCCCAATAATCAACTTTGCAACCATGAATATCGTATTGAACCGCTTTGCATTGACCTTGCTTGCTGCCTGCTTTTTGTGGAGCTCCTGCGAGAAAAAGGAACAGCCCTACCCCCTGCCCCCTAAAGGAGAAGCCCAAAGTATCCAGTTTGACCTGGGTTCTGATTATGCCACCCAGGTATTTTTTAGTTTCACAACCGGCGTAGTATCCAGCGGTCCTTATAAAAGCTGGGATCTGGCCTTTGGCAATAATACGGATCAACCGGAGTTTTGGATTAACGGCCCAAAACCCATTCTGGTATATGCTACCGGCGAAACGGAATTTGCGACGATTCTTTCGGCCGCTGACATTCCCGACAGCGCATGGAAATATGATGATCCTTCAGGGCTGCCGGGAACCAGCGCCTTAGGCAATATTACTGATAATGCCCTCCTGCACCGGGTCATTGTTGTAAAAATCAGCAATCAGTATTATAAATTAAAGATAAAGGACATTACCGATACTTATTACATTATTGAAACGGCGGAGATTGCTGCGGAAACAGGCCATGTGGATACGCTGCTTGTGGATATGGCTTATAATTTCAGCTATTTCTCTTTTACCGATGGCATCGTAAAACCCGAACCGCCCAAAGCAGACTGGGATCTGGTATTTACCCGTTACCGGCACATTTACCGGAATTTCAATGAGGATGGCAGCGACTTTCTGTATAGTGTTTCCGGTGCCTTGTTGAACCCCTATCAGACTACAGGATCGGTGGATTCTTCATTCAGCCAGAGCTTTGAGGAATTGAACCGGGAAAAAGCGGAAGCTATGGAATTTGTTGCTAACCGGGATGTGATCGGATTTGACTGGAAAACGGTCAATATCAATACCGGAGAATATACCGTTATTCCGGAATTACTCTTTGTGCTTAAAGACCAGAATGGCACATGGTGGAAATTCCATTTTACGGGTTATTATAACGATAAAGGAGAAAAAGGAAGCCCCCGCATTGAGTTTATGCAACTCTGATTATTTGTAACTACCGGCTTCACTCACTACCACCGGCTGCACCGGTGGTTATTATTGTTGTAACCCTTCGGGTTGTGCCCCTCACTCCACTTTGAGCCACCGGTTGCACCGGTGGTTATTATCATGGTAACCCTTCGGGTTGTGCCCTTCACTCCACTTTGAGCCACCGGTTGCACCGGTGGTTATTATCATGGTAACCCTTCGGGTTGTACCCTTCACTCCACTTTGAGTAAGTCAATTCAACCTTTCTTCAATTTTTTTACTTTCATCACTAACCGCTAATCACTAACCTGTAGCTCACCGTGATCATCCACTACCATGTGAGAGAAGAGCAGCTCGGTGTCATCATTTTCATTGCGCTGCTGTGTGCGTTGATCATCCGGTATAGCTTCACTGCCTTCAGTGGGCAGTACAATATCCGTATTGAATATCTCTTTTAGCTTAGGTAATTCATCGGGAGAATTGATACCCAGGTAATCCATAAAATAGCGGGATGTGGTATAGATCAGCGGTTTGCCTACCGCATCTTCTTTTCTTCCCGCAATGACAATAAGTTCTTTATCCAATAATTTCTGGATGGAATATTCCGAACTGACCCCGCGGATAAATTCGATATCCGCACGGGTTACCGGTTGACGGTAGGCGATAATAGCCAGCGTTTCCATTGCCGCAGCAGAAAGTTTGCGCATATATTTGTCACCGTTCAACTGTAGTACCGTCTGGTGATATTGTTTTTTCGTCAGAAACTGTATGCCTCCACCGGTTTCCTTCAATTCAAAAGGATAAAATCCGGTATTGTATTTTTCCCGGATGGCCTGTATGCAAACGGCTACCTGGTCGCCGTCAATAGCTTCATCCGTCAGTACCTGGTGGAGCAGGGTTACTATTTCTATTTGCGGCAAAGGGCGTTCGCTTGCGAAAATCAGTGCTTCCACATGAGGTATCAGTTGTTCTGTTTCCATTGCAAAAAGTATTAAAAGCCGAAAATAGCCGTCAACCGGCGCTTTTCCCTAAAAAGTAATACACATTTGTGTAAAATTCGGTGTGGTAGTGTTAAGTCAAAAGTAAAAAGTCAAAATGCAAAACAATAAAAATCTGATAATCAATATAACAAAGTCTTGAACATACAGACAATATCTTCTTGACTTAACAGTAGTATGCAGTCTACAAGACCAGATAGCGATTATGAATGGCAATGTGGATTATATGTGCATTTCACAAAAAGGTAATCAGCGGCTATTGTGGTTTTCCTGCCAGGAAATGTACCTTTATGAGCGCAAATTTCTTTTTACTCTAAAAAATGTTTATTCATGAAATGGCGTACTTTTAAAGGTGAGCAGCTCCGGCAGCCGGTTAAAGATGTTGTAGAGCAGGCCATCATCAGGGAAACCCGTGCGGGATATCGCCTGAAGGTGTGTATCGGGACCGACTCCCAGGTATATGGAACGGAAACTGAATTTGCTACGGTTATCGTATTTCTGCGGGAAAAACACGGGGGCTTTATGTTCATCAGCAACGAACGAAGCCAACATCAGTTTTCCCTTAAAGAGCGTATGCTGACCGAGGTGGCTCGCAGTATTGAGATTGCTTATGAGCTTTGCGATCTGTTTACCCGATATGATGTGGACATGGAAGTGCATGCGGATATCAATACCAATCCTAATTTTAAGAGCAATGAGGCACTGCGCGAAGCTACGGGCTATATCCTCGGCATGGGTTTTGCCTTTAAAGCTAAGCCGGATGCTTTTGCCAGCAGTTGCTGCGCTGATAAAATGGTGAATTGAGCCGTTTGAAATGCTGGCTGATTGCGCTGATTTCCGCTGAAAATTATCATGCTATAGTGTCATCCTTTCGGGATTATTCTCCTCTTGTTCTGTTATTGCTATAATTCTTTCACACTTCGTGGTTTTGAATTTTGGGTTCAAATTCATGGATATTTTTTGCAAGCAATAACCGCCTGCGATGCTCGCTGTTTTTTGCATTTTTGCATTTTGCATTTTGAATTTAAAAAGAAAAGCCGCAGCATATATTGCTACGGCTCAGAAAATTTGTCCTCCTTACGCTGCCATCATCAGGCAGTCATTTTCTGCTTTTGCTTTTTGATCTGGGCAATCATGGATTCGAGTGCTAAATCAAAAGATTCCTCAAAAACCTTGGATTCATGTTTGGCAAACAAAGAAGCCCGTGGAATACTCACCTTGATCTCGGCGATCTTATCCTTTACCTTCTGCGACATATTGTCTAACTTCAGGTAAATCTCCACTCCGGTAATCCTATCGTGAAACGTATTGAGTTTACTGATCTTTTTTTCTACATGATCCAGTAATTTTTGGTCCGCATCGAAATGTACGGTTTGAATCTGTACGTTCATAATAATTCAAAATTTAAGGGGTTAAAAAAATTGATTGGATAAAGCGTCCTGTCATAGGCTTTGTTTGTTTTTAAATTTGAATCAGCTTTTAGGATGTGCCCTGCGATAGGTTTCCTTCAGTTTTTCTATATGAGTATGCGTATAAATTTGAGTGGCGGCTAAGCTGCTGTGTCCCAGTAAATCCTTGATGGCGCTAAGGTCAGCTCCATTATTGGAAAGCTGCGTAGCAAATGTATGCCGCAATACGTGGGGGCTTTTTTGATGCAATGTGCTTACTTTTTCCAATTCTTTTCTCACCGTATTGTAAATGTATTTCGGGTATAATGGCTTACCGGACTTTAAAGATAGCAAATTATCACCGGGCTTTCCAAATATTTTTCTTTTTAATGAAATGTAGGCCTCGATATCCTGCAGCAGGCTGAGCTGCACCGGAATCAGGCGTTCTTTATTGCGTTTTCCCAATACGCAAATCTGCCGGCGTTCATACTCCACATTGGTTTCCCGGAGACCGGCCAGCTCAGCACGGCGCATACCGGTCTGGTAAAGTATTTCCATGATCAGATACCGCGTAAAGGCTTCGAAATTTTCCGGCAACAGTTCCGGTTTTTCCCGCAGCAACTTTTCTGTTTGTTCCGTCTCCAGGAATGCCGGTAGTTTACGGGAAGCTTTAGGTGTTCGCAGCAGTTTTGCCGGATTATCCACCGTAATACCGGTACGCATCAGGAATTTAAAAAAAGATTTCAGCGTAGAGGCTTTCCGCTTCAGGCTGCCCGGTTGAAGCCGCTTTTCACCGGCCAAATCAGCTATCCAGGAGCGCAGATGTTGCAAGCGGATCATTTCGATGTTCACTTCGGGATAATGATCGGAATGATATTGCTCAAAATCATGGAGGTCTCCGGCATAAGCTATACAGGTCTTTTCCGACATCCTTTTTTCAAAACGAATATGGTGAAGAAAATCCTGTATATGCGAAGTGGTCAAAGCGCCATGATTTTATCCAAATTTACTGAAATAAATCATTCCGGGCTACATCGGAGTGTAATTTCTTTTTCAAATGGATTTTTCAAAATGGGTTAAAGCCCATTTCTATTGATAACATCAGGGATGATGATGACTGTATCAATAGGCACTGGCTTTAACCTGTGGAGAAATGGCATGGTGAATTGGGCAAAAAATCAGGTTGCCCAAAAAATCGGCAACCTGAATAAGCTGATCAAAATATATTTATACCCTGATTATTTCTTTATGTTGTGTTGAAATATCCCAAACATCGCTTGACACGATGTTTTTCGGAAATTTCGTCCTGAACGGGAAATATGACTTTGTTGTAGCGGTACGTATTTTACCGGATTACAGCTCTATCTTCCCGGAAAGGATTTGCTGGCGATAAGCCGCCTTAAGCTTCTCCGTACGGCGTTTTATGGATGGTTTGGTAAAGGCCTGACGGGCGCGCAACTGATTCAACATACGGGCTTTCTCAAATTTCTTTTTATATTTTTTGAGTGCCTTGTCAATGTTTTCGCAATCTTTTGCATCTAATATAAGCATAGCTTTTAAATACCTCCTTTTGTGTTTCTCTCAAAATGTTGATTTTTTGAGGTCTGCAAAGGTAGTACTTTGTGGCAAGATAACCAAAAAAGTAATTCTTTTATTTCTCTGTAAATATCACCTGCCAATATAGCGTATAGAAAATAGAATCTTACAGTGCCATCACCGTTCGAGAAAGGATTTAGCCACATGAATTAAAACCGGGGCTATCCTGTCGGTCGAAGGAAAGCCCCGGTTATTTTTTCCGGTATCCATTATTCAAGGTGGCAGGCAATCGGTATGCACCGGGAAATACCCGGCATGATCGCTTACGCCCGGTCATGAGCATAGTTTATTTGTTCATGACATTTTTAGCTTCAATGCTGAGTGTAGCATGGGGCACCGCACGCAGGCGAGCCTTATCAATCAGCTTACCGGTAACGCGGCAGATGCCATAAGTTTTATTTTCGATACGCACTAAAGCTTTTTCCAGGTGATTAATAAACTGGATCTGACGGGCGGCAAGTTGTGATAACTGCTCCCGCTCCATAGCGCCGCTGCCATCTTCCATGTGGTTAAAGCGGTTGTCGGTGTCTTCCGTGCCGGCTTCTCCTTTACGGGTAATCAGCGCCTGGTAATAGGCCAGGTTTTCTCTGGCGCTTTCCAATCTTTTGAGGATAAGCTCCTTAAATTCGTTCAATTCTTCATCGCTGTAGCGATATACGGGGCCTACCTGATGTTCCAGTCCGTCTAACAGGGATCGGGTTGATGGATTGTATTCCTTCATCGTGTGTTTTTGTTCTTCTTTAGTGGTTTTTTTCTTTTTTTCTAATACGCGATGTGCTATAACCGGTCCCGGCTTGGAAGTATCAATGCGGGGCTTGGAGCGAACCGCATCGCGTATTTCCGCCCGCACCGAATCCTGGGGAGGCGTCTTAATTACTGTTTTAACCGGCAGTGATTTCTTCACTGTCTTTTTTTCTGCTACAGCTTTCTTTGCGGGCGCCACTGCTTTTTTAGCAGCGGGTTTAACCGTTTTTACCACTTTAGCAGGAGCAGGCGCCGCTTTTTTAGTGGCTCCACTCTGTTTGGCTGCTGTTGCCCTTTTAACAGGGGCAGCTTTTTTGGCCGGTGCTGCTTTTTTAACGACAGCTTTCTTTACCGGTACTGATTTTTTGGCCACTGCCTTCTTCGCAGCAGCTTTGGGGGCTGGCGTTGCCTTTACCTTTACGTCCGTCTTCTTAGCCGGAGCAGATTTTTTTACCGTCCTGGCAGGAGCAGATTTTTTAGCCGTTACTGCTTTCTTAGTCGGAGCAGCTTTTTTTGCAGCCACAGTCTTCTTAGCGGGTGCAGATTTCTTAGCTACTGCTTTTTTAGCAGGAGCCACCTTCTTTACTGGTTTTGAAGCTGTTTTCTTTTTTGTGGCCATGGCACTTAAATTTTAGTAATTAACACTTTAATGATTGCGTCGTTCACTTCTATTTCCACGCCCTCTCCTGGCTGTGTTGCCAGGCTAAGCGTGTCTGCTAAAATTTCTGAACGAATATAGTTATTGTACTTGATTATTGCAGATTTTAGAGGAACAGTTTCTTCAATGCTTACCGCAATGCGATCGGTAAGCTCCAGACCGCATTCTTTCCTGACCTTCTGAATCCGGTTGATCAGTTCGCGGGCATTACCTTCGTCCAGCAATTCCGGCGTGAGGCTGATGTCTAATGCCACCGTAAGGTTATCTTTAGCAGCTACGGACCAGCCGGGAATATCTTCCGCAAGAATTTCCACATCTTCCGGAGTGATGGTAAACATCTCGTCCGCTACGGTCAGTTGATAGTGCTTGTCTTTTTCCAAAGCAGCTATTGCCGCCTGATCCATACCGGCAATAGCCTGTGTAACCGCTTTCATCCGGCTGCCGGCCTTTTTCCCTAAAACTTTAAAATCAGGTTTGATTTTCTTCCGGATAAAGCCATCCTCTTCCGACAGAAAAGCCACCTCTTTCACGTTTACTTCTGCGGCAATGATATCGGCCACCTGTTCTATCTGTTCTTTAATATGCGCATCTAATACGGGAATCAATATTTTTTTCAGAGGCTGGCGCACCTTGATATTGGCCTTTTTGCGTAGCGACAAGACTAAAGAAGAAATATCCTGTGCTAATTGCATCCGCTCTTCCAGCGCCCGATCCTGGTATGCATTGTTGTATGGAGGAAAATCGGTTAAATGTACGGAAAGGGCATTAACACGACCCGTTACGGCATTCAGGTTATGAAACAGCCAGTCGGCAAAGAAAGGAGCAATCGGGGCAATCAGCAAAGCCAGTGTTTCCAAACATTCATAGAGTGTCTGATATGCGCTGATCTTATCCTGCTCATATTCCCCTTTCCAGAATCTGCGGCGGCAAAGCCGTACATACCAATTGCTGAGCTGCTCATCTAAGAACAGTTCTATAGCACGACCGGCCTGAGTAGGCTCGTAATCATCCATATATTCCGTAACATTCCGAACCAGTGTCTGTAGCGAGGAAAGAATCCAGCGATCCATTTCCGCGCGCTGCTCTAAGGGAACGGCAGCTTCTTTAAAGCTAAAACCGTCTAAATTGGCATACAGCGCGAAAAACTGGTAGGTGTTATATAGCGTACCGAAAAATTTACGCTGCACTTCTTTGATGCCTTCCACGTCAAAGCGCAGACTGTCCCAGGGAGAAGCATTAGTAATAAGATACCAGCGGGTGGCATCGGCGCTGTATTGTTCAATAGTTTCAAAAGGATCCACGACATTGCCTACACGCTTGCTCATCTTATTGCCGTTCTTATCCAATACCAAACCGTTGGAGACAACGGTTTTATAGGCACGTCCGTCATAACGGGTATCATCGGCTTTTATACCGGCATCGTTCAGCTCTTTTTGTACACTTTCTTTCAGCAAAGCACCCAAAGCATGTAAGGTATAAAACCAGCCGCGTGTCTGATCCACACCTTCCGCTATAAAATCGGCGGGATAATTTTGTGCAAATATTTCTTTATTTTCAAAAGGGAAATGCCATTGTGCATAAGGCATAGCGCCGCTGTCGAACCATACATCTATCAGATCGGGTTCGCGGTACATGGCTTTGCCATTTTCAGCAAGCAGTACAATCCGGTCAACGAAGGGTTTGTGCAAATCCTTTGTCAGTTCGTCCGCATTACTGTCCGCAGGCATCAGGCCGGCAGCTACTGCTTTTGTAATTTCTTCTTTTAATTCTGCTACCGATCCAATACATTTTTGCTCCGTACCATCTTCCGTCACCCATATCGGCAAAGGCGTTCCCCAGAAACGGGAACGGGAAAGATTCCAGTCCACCATATTGTCTAACCAGTTGCCGAAGCGGCCTTCACCGGTAGCTTTTGGTTTCCAGTTTATGGTTTTATTGAGTGCAATCATCCGATCCTTTAAAGCCGTAGTTCTGATAAACCAGGCATCTAAGGGATAATAAATTACCGGCTTATCGGTGCGCCAGCAATGCGGATAACTGTGCTCGTATTTTTCTACCTTAAAAGCACGACCGGCTATTTTCAGCTTTACAGAAATATCTATATCCACATCCTTATAATCCGGATCGTCTTTGTAATTTTTTACATAACGTCCTGAAAATTCACCGGTACCCTCTATAAATTTCCCCTGCTTGTCCACCAAAGTGAACATGCCAAGATTATTGGCTTTGCCTACTTTAAAGTCATCTGCGCCAAATGCAGGCGCCGTATGCACGATGCCGGTACCGTCTTCGGTGGTCACAAAATCTCCGAGAATTACTCTGAACGGATCACCACCGCTTAATTCCGGCTTATTGCTGTCGAAGGAGAGTAATTGTTCATAACGGATGCCCTCTAAATCTTTGCCTTTAAACTCCTGAACAATTTTATAGGGCAATTGTTTTTTCTTTACCAAATGATCGAATGCCGCTTTTAAATCAGCATTGTTTTCCAGCAGATTTTCATCTATATCCCGGTCTAACCAGTTGGTTATGGCATCAAACAGTTCATGGTTTTCCGCTTCTTTCCATTCGTCAATGTGTTCGGGGAAAAATTTATGCAGTAAAGGCTTAGCCAGTATTACCGCACAGGGTGCCCCGGTGTAGGGATTAAATGTTTTTGCCAATACATAATCAATATCGGCGCCTACGGTCAGCCCGCAATTGGAAGGTAAAGTCCAGGGGGTTGTAGTCCAGGCGAGGAAAAATAGGGCTGATGTGGCATGTTGCAGATGGAATTTTGAATTATCCAAAGAACGGAACATCACCACGGCGGTGGTATCTTTTACATCTTTATAGGTACCCGGCTGATTCAGCTCATGCGAGCTTAATCCCGTACCTGCGGCGGGGGAATAAGGCTGTATGCTGACACTTTTATACAGCAGGTCTTTTTTATACAATTCCGCAAGCGCCCACCAGAGTGATTCGATATATTTATTATCAAAGGTGATATAAGGATCGTCCAGATCCACCCAATATCCCATTTTTTGGGTCAGCTCATCCCATTTGTCTTTGAAGCGCATCACTACTTCGCGACACTTCTTATTATAATCCTCGACGGAAATCTTAGTGCCGATATCTTCTTTGGTGATGCCTAATTCCTTTTCCACACCCAACTCTACCGGCAAACCGTGTGTATCCCATCCGGCCTTACGTTTTACCTGGAAACCCTGCATGGTTTTGTAGCGGCAAACCAAGTCTTTAAGTGTACGGCTGATCACATGATGGATTCCGGGCATACCATTGGCACTGGGAGGGCCTTCATAAAAAACAAAAGGAGGTGCACCGTTCCGGTGCGTAATGCTTTTTTCGAAGAAATTTCCTTTTTGCCATTTTTCGAGCCATTCCTGCTCAATAGACGGCATATTCAAGCCCTTAAATTCTAAATATTTATCCGCCATAATATGGGTATCCCAAGCTAAAAATAAGGCGCAAAGGTACGCATATTTTTTAATATTTGTTGGTATAAAAAATTATGGGGTATATTTCAAGCCGGGGTTTCGCATTATTCAAATGTTATCGAGGCTATTGGAGTATATCGTGGTACAAAAGCCTGTTTTTCTTTATAATGATATTCCGAATCCCACACCGAGCTGCAGGCTGATTTGAGCAATACTTCCCGAAGGAAAATGAGCTTTGGGAAAAGTCATTGCAGTTGTCAAGGTAGATTCCAGTCATAAAAAAAATCCGCAACATCAGTTACGGATTTTTTTATTGAAACAATAATATTATTGCTTATTCATCTTCGTCAAACTCCAATACATCCTGGTTGGCCAGCAATAATTCGTAATCTTCTTTGGAGCCGACAATCATATCCGTATAATCGCGCATGCCGGTACCGGCAGGAATCAGGCCTCCGGTAATCACATTTTCCTTCAATCCCAGCATTTCATCACTCTTACCGGTGATGGCCGCAGTGGATAACACCTTGGTCGTTTCCTGGAATGATGCAGCGGATATCCAGCTATGTGTACCGAGCGATGCCTTAGTAATACCCAAGAGCAGCGGTGCGGAAGTAGCCGGGTTGGCATCGCGGTATTCGACTAATTTTTTATCGGCACGACGCAATCCGCTGTTTTCTTCACGGATTTCGCGTAATGTAGTGATTTGTCCGGGGTGCAGGCTAGCGGAATCTCCCGAATCCATTACCACTTTCTTATCAAAAATCCAGTCATTTTCCGCCATGAAATCCTGTTTGTCCACGGTATCTTCTTCTAAGAATTTCGTATCACCCGGATCCATGATGGTTACTTTCCGCATCATCTGGCGCACGATCACTTCAATATGCTTATCATTGATTTTTACACCCTGAAGGCGATATACTTCCTGGATTTCATTTACGAGATATTCCTGAACGGCTTGCGGTCCTTTAATAGCCAGGATGTCGGAAGGCGTTGTAGCACCATCGGACAATGCATTGCCGGCTTTAATAAAGTCGCCGTCCTGAACGGTGATCTGGCGGGACAGCGGCACTAAGTATTTCTTCACCATGCCTTCTTTAGATTCCACCATAATCTCGCGGTTACCCCGTTTAATGCTGCCGAAAGTAACTACACCGTCAATTTCTGCCACAACGGCGGGATTGGATGGGTTCCGTGCTTCAAACAATTCGGTAACGCGGGGCAGACCTCCGGTGATATCCCGGCTACGACCCATCAGGCGCGGAATTTTCACCAATACCTGTCCGCTTCTTACCTTATCGCCTACGGCAACCGAGATATGGGAGCCAACGGGGAGGTTGTATGTTTTACTGTCTTTACCTTCAATAATAATGGAAGGAATTTTGGTTTTATCTTTTGTTTCGATAACCACTTTTTCGCGGTGTCCGGTTTGTTCGTCGGCTTCTTCCCGGAAAGTAATACCTTCTATTACGCTTTCGAAGTCCACTACACCGTCCACTTCGGAAATAATCACCGCGTTGAAAGGATCCCAGGTACAGATCGGATCACCTTTTTTCACTTTCTGACCGTTTTTCACTTTCAGGGTGGATCCGTAAGGGATATTATTGGTAATCAGTAAGCGGTCATTTTCCACATCCATAATACGCATTTCACCTGTACGGCCAATTACCACACTGATGTCTTCGCCTTCATCATTAGTGGATTTTACGGAACGGAGACCGTCGAACTGAACAGTACCGTCAAATTTGGCCAACAACTGCGACTCAATAGCGGAGGAGTTGGCAGTACCACCCACGTGGAAGGTACGCAGGGTAAGCTGAGTACCCGGCTCACCGATGGACTGAGCGGCAATAATACCTACGGCATCACCCTTCTGAGCCATGTAACCGGTTGCCAGGTTTTTGCCATAGCATCTGGCACAGCAGCCCCGTTTGGCTTCGCAGGTCAGTACAGAGCGAATTTCAACGGTTTCGATACCGGCTTCTTCAATAGCATGGGCAATATCCTCCGTAATTTCTTCACCGGCTTTAGCCAGTAAGGTATCTTCCTGGTGCGGATGATAAATATCATACAAAGAAACACGACCTAAGATACGATCCAGCAGCGGTTCTACAATTTCTTCATTATCTTTCAATGCAGAAATAGCGAGTCCACGCAATGTTTCACAATCTTCTTCATTAATTACCACATCCTGGGCCACATCCACGAGACGACGGGTCAGGTAACCCGCATCGGCGGTTTTAAGGGCGGTATCGGCAAGACCTTTACGCGCACCGTGTGTAGAGATGAAGTACTCCAATACGTTCAGACCGTCCTTAAAGTTGGACAAGATCGGGTTTTCAATAATTTCAGAACCTGAAGAACCGGAACGTCGGGGTTTTGCCATCAGTCCTCTCAAACCGGCCAACTGTTTTACCTGCTGCTTGCTTCCCCGTGCACCGGAATCCAGCATCATATAAACAGAGTTGAATCCCTGCTTGTCGCTGGCCATTTCACTGATCAGTGTTTCCGTAACGCGCGTATCCACACGGGACCAAATATCAATGATCTGGTTATACCGTTCGTTATTGGTGATCAGACCCATGTTGTAGTTTTCCCAAACCTCATCCACTTCTTCCTGGGCGGTAGCAATCAGTCTTTCTTTCACTTCAGGAATCGTAAGGTCATTGACATTAAAGGAAAGTCCACCCCGGAAGGCCGTACGGAAACCTAATGTTTTAATATCATCAAGGAATTTAACCGTTTGCGGGATATTGGTATTTTTAAGAATCTGACCAATGATTTCCCGCAGTGATTTTTTAGTCAGCAGGGCATTTACGAATCCATTATCCTTAGGAACAAGCTGGTTAAACAATACGCGACCGGCCGTAGTTTCAATCATTTGGCGCTCCATCTGGCCATCTTTATTCCTGATATCCACTTTGATGCGGATATTGGCGTGCAGGTCTAAGCGGCCTTCGTTATGAGCAATAATAACTTCTTCAGCATTATAGAATGCTTTACCTTCTCCCTTAACAGGTTCTTCGGGAGTAGATTTTTTACTTTTGGTCAGATAATAAAGCCCCAGTACCATGTCCTGAGATGGCAGGGTAATGGGCGTACCGTTTTGAGGATTCAGGATGTTATGAGAAGCCAGCATCAGCAATTGTGCTTCGATGATGGCGGCGTTGCTTAAAGGAACGTGCACAGCCATTTGGTCACCGTCAAAGTCAGCGTTAAATGCCGAACAAACCAGCGGGTGCAGCTGTATGGCCTTACCTTCAATCATCTTGGGTTGGAATGCCTGGATGGAAAGACGGTGCAGCGTTGGAGCACGGTTTAGCATGATCGGATGACCTTTCAGTACATTTTCCAGGATATCCCAAACAACAGGTTCTTTCCGTTCAACTAATTTTTTAGCGCTTTTTACGGTTTTTACAATACCTCTTTCGATAAGTTTGCGGATAATAAAAGGTTTGAAGAGTTCCGCAGCCATATCCTTAGGGATACCACATTCATGCAGTTGCAGTTCTGGGCCTACCACGATTACAGAACGTCCGGAATAGTCCACACGTTTACCGAGCAGGTTTTGGCGGAAACGACCTTGTTTTCCTTTCAGCACATCGGAGAGCGATTTTAATGCCCGTCCGCCTTCTGCTTTTACGGCATTGGATTTCCGGGAGTTGTCGAACAGGGAATCCACAGCTTCCTGGAGCATCCGCTTTTCATTGCGCAGAATCACTTCCGGCGCTTTAATTTCCAATAATCTTTTCAGACGATTGTTACGGATGATAACCCGGCGATACAGATCGTTCAGGTCAGAAGAGGCAAAACGTCCACCATCCAAAGGTACCAAGGGGCGCAGCTCCGGCGGAATTACGGGGATATATTGCATCACCATCCATTCGGGGCGGTTTTCGATACGGGTATTGGCATCGCGGAAAGCTTCCACCACGCTCAGGCGTTTCAGGGCTTCCTGCTTACGTTGCTGAGAAGTTTCGTTTGCGGCAGCATTCCGGAGGTCGTAGGATTGTTGATCCAGATTCAGGCGACCCAGCAGGTCATGAACGGCTTCCGCTCCCATTTTAGCGATGAACTTATTGGGATCATCATCGGGGAGGAACTGATTTTCTTTGGGTAATGCATCTAAGATGTCTAAGTATTCATCCTCTGAAATCAGCGCCATATAAGTATCTTCGCTATCTTTCAGATTCAGTTTCTGGCGGATAATGCTTTCCGCTTCTCCGGCCTGCACTACTACATAACGTTCATAATATACGATGCTTTCTAATTTTTTGGAGCTGGTACCTAACAGGTAACCGATTTTATTCGGCAGGCTTTTAAAATACCAGATATGCACAACGGGTACAACCAATTTCAGGTGACCCATACGTTCCCGGCGTACTTTCTTTTCCGTTACTTCCACCCCGCAGCGATCACAAACGATACCTTTATACCGGATGCGTTTATATTTTCCGCAATAACATTCATAGTCCTTAACGGGTCCGAATATTTTCTCGCAGAAAAGGCCGTCGCGTTCGGGCTTGTAGGTACGGTAGTTGATCGTTTCCGGTTTTAACACCTCACCATAGGAGCGATCCAAAATACTGTCAGGAGAAGCAAGACTGATGGTGATCTTGTCAAATCCGGATTTGGGGCGGTTTTCTTTTTTAATAGCCATAATATCAAATAAACGTTAAGCGTTGACGGAATTCATCACCGCATTAATACTTTAGTATTGAAACAAAGAAAGCCCATTCCAAAAAGCACAGCTTTTCAGAACAGACAAGTTATTAATATACAATAATTTAAACCAAAGGAATGTTGCACGTACGATTTTATCCCCGATTAAAGGGATGCAAAGATAAAGCGTTTCACTGATATATCAAAAACATTTTCTTCCGGGATGAGCAGAACAATATATTTACTTCGGGCGCATTTCAGACTTTCGTAGTGCCGGGCTACATGTGTCGGTGAGGACACCGACCACGGCGGGCACGCTCTTAACCTCTGTCATCCGTATGTGGGCGATAAGGAATATTGAGCGCCAGGCTCACAAACATCAGGTTGACCTTATAGCCGGCATAAGGCTTTATGACCACACCGCTTACTGCAGTTGAAAAATCAGGGTTTAAAAAGTTTGTGGGATTATACTGGAATTTCAGGCTGACACCTGGGTTGAGCCGAAAACCTGCATATACATAAGGCATTACTGCCGGAGTGCGCTGGCTGAACCATTCATTAAATTTGGTTTTATCATTGCGCTTTACAAAGCCCTTTTCTTTATAATTAATGGGAAAATCCACGCCGCCTCCCAGCATAACATAATTACCTTTTTTCATATTGCCGAATTTCAAACCCACCGGAATACCCAGCGCATATACCCGGCGGATAACCGTGGAATCCAAAACATCATATTTGTCAATGAAGCCTATATTTTTCAGACCCAATCCCACAAAAAAGCCGGCGGACTTAGAAAAATTAAAATGCAAATTGGTACCTCCGTTGAAAAATAGCGTATAGCGGGGCGTAGTGAGCGCCGCAGATTTACCGGGACGTTCCACCATAGCCGTAGAAAGGATACTGGATTCGAAGCCGGTACTGAGATAGGCTCTTTTTACCGGTGGAATAACCGGGTCATGAGCCATACCGAGTACCCGGATTTGTTTTTTAGATTTATGAGGTTTTTCCTGAGCATTAACCGTAGTGGTGCTAAAGATCAGTAGCCCGCCCAGGAGCAGGGCTGTAGTGGCAAAGCCGGTAATTTTGTTTTTCATTTTGTATGTGTTTTGAAGTTTAGAGAACAGTGATGTATCGTATAAATAGCGTTATTTTACCGCAAAGCTATGGTATGTTTGATAAATCCTGTAATAATTGCCGAAAAAAACCTTTGGCATATTTATTGCAACCTGTACAACCGACCGCTCATAGCCTGATTATTTTATTCAATGTCAAAATGTCTTAGCTTTAATGAACTTCAACGAACTTTTGCTTAGCAATACAGAAAATAATGATTTGGAATTTATGCCCATAGTACCTTTGGGTGAAATGAATATAGAAGATGATGAAAAAGCCCGGCTGCCAAAGGAATTACCTATCATAGCACTTCGCAATACGGTACTCTTTCCTTTTGTGGTATTACCCATTACCGTTTCCCGCGACATCTCCGTCAAGGCCATCGAATATGCCATAAAACATGACGGGCTTATCGGCGTTTTGGCACAAAAAGATGCCAGTAATGACAATCCTACCACTGAAAATATTTTTCAGGTCGGCACTGTAGCCAAAATTGTCAAACAAATCAAAATGCCGGACGGCAATACTGCCGTATTTATTATGGGCCGGATGCGTTTTGAAATTGATCAATATATCCAGGAAGAACCTTTTCTCCAGGCCACTGTACGCTATCTTGAGGATCTGTCGCCCAAAGATGACCAGGAATTTGACGCCATGCTCAGTTCGGTGCGGGATATTACGGAACGGATTATTTCCCTGTCTCCGAATATGCCTATTGAAACCGGCATGATGCTCCGGAATATTGATAATAATAATTTCCTGCTGCATTATGTGGCATCCAATGTTAATGCCTCTATTGCCGACAAGCAAAAGCTGCTGGAAGAAAGCAATATTAAAATCCGTACGGAGTCTTTGCTCCGGCATCTGCAGGCCGATTTGCAGATGGCAGAGCTGAAAAGCGAGATTACGAACAAGGCCCGCGGTGAAATTGATAAGCAACAACGGGAATATTTCCTGCAGCAACAGCTTAAAAGCATTAAAGATGAATTGGGCGGAGATAATAATGAACGGGAAATTGCCGATCTGAAAAAACGCTCCCAGGCAAAAAAGTGGGGAAAACCGGTGGCGGAAGCTTTCGAAAAAGGTTTAGATCGCTTAGAACGGATGCATCCCTCTACCCCTGACTATTCCGTAGTGTATAACCAGTTGGAGCTGATGCTGGACCTCCCCTGGAATGAATACACTACAGATAAGTATAATCTGAAAAAGGCTTTGAAAGTACTGAATGACGATCATTACGGCATGGAGAAAATCAAAGACCGGATATTGGAATATATTGCCGTATTAAAACTCAAAGGTGATTTAAAATCGCCGATACTGTGTTTTGTAGGGCCTCCGGGTATCGGAAAAACCTCTTTAGGCCAAAGCATTGCCAATGCCATCAACCGGAAATATGCCCGGCTGAGCCTCGGCGGACTGCATGATGAAAGTGAATTGCGCGGGCATCGCAAAACCTATATCGGCGCTATGCCCGGACGTATCATACAGTCTTTAAAGAAGGTGAAAACCTCCAATCCTGTTTTTATTCTGGATGAGATTGACAAGATCGGTAAAGATTTTCGCGGCGATCCCAGTTCGGCTTTATTGGAGATATTGGACCCGGAGCAAAATCATACTTTCTATGATAATTATTTAGAATTGGAATACGATCTGTCGAAGGTTTTATTTATTGCTACAGCCAATAATCTTTCCGATATTCAGCCGGCGCTGCGCGATCGTTTGGAGATCATTCACCTGAGCGGTTACAGCGTAGAAGAAAAAGTGGAGATTGCCAAAAGGCATTTAATTCCTAAACAAATAAAAGCACACGGCTTAGATAACATCAGCCTGAAGTTTACGGGCAATATTATCAAAAACATCATCCAGCATTATACCCGTGAGTCGGGGGTGCGTGAATTAGACCGGCAATTAGCCAGCATCATGCGCTCCATTGCAAAACGGGTAGCTTTAGAAGAGCCTGTGGAAGAAATTATAGATGATGCCTTTATAGAAATAGCATTAGGCAAACCGAAATTCAACAATGATTTGTACCAGACTACTCAAACGCCCGGCGTGGTTGTAGGGTTAGCCTGGACTTATGTGGGCGGAGATATTCTCTTTATCGAAACCAGCCTGAGCAAAGGTAAGGGCCAGTTGACCCTAACGGGAAATTTGGGTAATGTAATGAAGGAATCTGCTTCCACTGCCCTATCCTACCTGAAAGCCCATGCTGAAGAATACCAATTGAATCCTGATATTTTTGAAGAAAAGAATATTCATATTCACGTTCCCGAAGGCGCTGTACCCAAAGACGGTCCCAGTGCGGGCATCACCATGCTTACCGCGTTGGCATCAGCATTTACCGGCAGAAAAGTGCGTCCTTATTTAGCCATGACCGGAGAGATTACTTTAAGAGGACAGGTGCTTCCTGTAGGTGGTATTAAAGAAAAAATGCTAGCTGCTAAACGGGCCGGCATTAAGGAAATCATTCTTTGCGAGCAAAACCGCAAGGACGTGGAAGAAATTAATAAAGAATTTATCCGCGGATTGAAATTCAACTATGTAAATACTATGAATGAAGTGCTGCAAAAAGCTTTGCTGAAGCGCTGACAACAATTATTTACTCCTGTTTATTAAAAAGCATTGAGCATGATATACCGCTCAATGCTTTTTTTAATGATGCCGTTGTTGAAAAGTGATTACTTTTCGAGTGAACAGTATTATTAAAAAATTCACCCATTTTTTGGGATGATGTTATTCTCAAAAATCTCATCCAAAATTTGAAATTACCCTGCTTTTCCAGGTAATAAAAAATACCCTTATCAGGTTTTCGGATAATTATTCATTCTACGAGTAAACTAAACGTACAGGATGTATTTTATCAATTAATCGTACCGGCAGGCGGCAAGCCGCGCTACATCTTTGCAAGCGTAATATTTCATTGAAAACACCTTCAGGAAGCAGGTCATGCAGACTGAAAATTTAAGAAAATTTACCATGCAACATGTAGCCCCAAAAAACAACCGTATCGCACTGAAAGGTTCAAATGACTATACCGCTTTTGAGGTGCCCTATCAACCCTTAAAGCTTACCGTACCCAACTCCATTCCGGAATATACGGATGAAGAACAGGAGACTACGCCCCCTGATACGATGCATCCGAACACCGATGACCTGGAATATCTCAAAAACATGAGTGTATTGCTTTACGGTAAACCTATTCCTTATCGTTCCGTTTTACTCACACATGATAAAGGAGCGATCAGTACCGTTCCGACAAGTGATGTAAAATTAATTTTTTCCAAAGGCGCTTCCGTATTTGCTTATGCCAATAATATCTATCACCGGATCAACGACACCATAAATCAACTCATGGCATCACAATTAGATCCTGATTTATTTTACCGGATCAGTAAAGAATGTATTGTTCATTATGAGGCCATTCATTATGTAAGGCCATTATCTAACGGGGATATAGCCGTGAACCTGTTTGTTCCGAATTTTGCCGCAATTATTATCAGCCGGGAACATGCAAGAGCATTCGAAAACTGGATGAATCATGCGGAAAGCAATGCTATTCATAATTGGTACGCAGGCTGATCGCATTCTGAGCAATGCCTGAACGGATAGAAGTTTTAACCCGTTTCAAAAAATGAATGCCCTCATTTCAAGATACGGAATGTTGATGAAAATACCACGGCGAAAAACACGCAATTTATCCACCGGCTAAAGCCGGTGTCTATGGGTGCATTTCAATTTTTCGCTAACAGAACATCCCTGCAATCCCCCTGTCATGCTGAAAGCATCTATACACGTCCTTTAGATTCCTACGGAATGACAAGAAGATGAGTATAAAGGTGCGAAAGTTCGAAATGCATCCGTGTCTATTGATACGGTACATATCATTCCAAAAGTTATCAATAGAAATGGGTTAAAACCCGTTTCAAAAGCGGCGGTTAACACTAAGTCCTAAAGGCATACGCTGATTTTTGCTTATCAGTCCCCGCTGTTTTGCATTCTTGTCCCGATCATTCGGGGTTTACTTTTTACTTTTGACTTAACGACAGCCATTATTCCATCCATACTTCATCCACAGCTATGGATGGTTTTTTGGAAGGATGTACGCTGTATGCGGGTAATTTTTTGGGACAAATAGCATTCACCTTGTAATACTTTGCAGTATGCGATACCGGGATTTCTACAAAAACACTTTCCAATATCTCTTCATCGGCATTGCCGGGTAAATTTTTCTCCGCAATTATTTTATATTGCACACCATCATCAGAAGCTAAAATCTGGATTTTTTCAGGCAGGAAAATATAATGCCGCGGGTCCAGCAGCCAGTTCATGGTGAATTGCTGCACGGGCTTTTCTGCTTTGAAAGCTAAAGTCAGTGTAAAATCATTTCCATAAAACAGGAGCCAGTTGTAACTGAAGTCCAATTGTCCGTCGAGGCCGTCCACTAAGGTTTGCAGCCCGTTTGCGGGATAATCTTCCGAGAAGGGATGCGCCAGGCTTAACTTCGCTTCAGCAGCAAAATTGTATGCCCACCCGGTTTCAAATACCTGTTGCCAGGATTGATAATAATCGTCCAGTGCCGGCCCGACTTCTCCTAAGGAATGTATATTGAATTTTTGTGCATTTTCATAAAAGCGGTCTATACGTTGGCGCCACTTGGGGCTAACGGAATAGGTTTCATTATTTTCATCAAATTCGAAATAGCCGAATTTTTCCGTTCCATAAGCCAGGGCCTGCTGAAGTACGACATATTCCAGACCTAACCTTACCTGTTCCACATGCTTGTAGTGCAGCGGATTTTCTTCAGTAAGTGCTTCCGCTTTGTCGAGATATCCGGAATAGCGGTCAATTGATTCCGGTGACAAATAATCTTTACGATTGTTTATGGGATTGCCATAGATATTTATGGACGCTTTGGTAGCCGACACCTGTTCTGTAAGTGCGGCAAGATATTCGCCCATGGGTTTTGCGGCAGCGCCGAAATACGCTTTTAAAAATTCCTGTTTTACGGAATCCTCATTTTGCGCAGGATTCCATAGTGCCGCGGCCTGCATATAACTGTTAAGGGAGCCCATATCAGATACATCATCGCCGCTGCCCTGGAAGAAAATACCCTTTACGCCGTTTTTCAAAAAGAATGCAGCATTGGAGAACGCATGATTATAGTCCGGGAACGGACAAAGATAATTGGTAAACTGTGTGGTATAATCCCAGATAAAAATCCGGTCGGTAATTTTATTCCAGCTTTTCAGAATATCCCGGAAATCTTTTGCTGTGGGTTCATTCGCCAAATCTTTGGTGCGGTCGGCGTCTATACTGCTCAGCATGATATAAACATTCTTTCCCGGTTTGGTTTTTGCGGGAGGGTGAACGGTATAGGCGTAAGCCAGCGTAACGAAGTTTAAATCCGGGAACTGTTGAGCTACCCTGTTGACAAAACGGATGAGGGATCCCTGAGGTCCGCCTTCTTCCGCATCGGCTTTTTTACACCGGTCACATCTGCAATAAGCGATATTATCCATTTGACCAAGACACCAGTAGATCGCATCGCTGTTTTTATCGCGGGCTGCTTTCAGGTAAGCCACAGTACGATTAAATACTTCTTCGTTGCTGAGGCAAAGCTGGGTAGCCTGCCTTTCACCATTCACCAATGCATAGTATTCCGGGTGACTTTTGAAATATTCATCCGGGTTGATAATTTTAAACAGCGAATGTCCCCAAAGCCCCCATAAATCTTCGAAGCGCTGCAAATGATGCCAGTCGAGATATTCAGGGTCATTGGAATCCGGGTAATAAGACTGCCGGAACAGGAATGAGGGATTTTGAATATCATTCAGATGACCCGGGATAATGATTTCGCTCACCGAAGGCACCACAGCCGGTTCTCCGCCGGCCGGTTTTTTACAATACAGGTATTTATCTAAGAAAGTATATACACTGTAGAGTGTACCTTTTCCCGATTTTCCGTAGAGATAAATATGCTTTTCATCTGTTTGCACGGCAAACCCGTTTCCATCCACATCTTTTCCATCCGGTGTAGCTTCGCACCTTCCGATATAGATACCGGTACCGGTACCGTCGAATTTATATTCGGATACGATGGGCAGCTCCTGCCCGGTCATTTTTTTCAAATAATCCCGGAGTACGGAGGCTGCTTTTTTTTCGGTTGCAGTCGGGGCTTCCGGAATGATGATTTTGGCTGATGTGCGTCCCTGGTTTACCAAAACGATTTTGTCATTGGATCTGCAATTCGTTGCAAATACTAAAAGCAGGGCAATAACGCTCAGCGAAATGAAGCCCTGCTTTACTTCCTTCAGAAAAATGATGTTCAAGAGAAAGTGCTGTTATGATTAAAAATATGGATAATTATTAGAATTTCCGGATCAAAGATAAGGAAATGTGGTATTGTGACACAAATGTATTCACATTAGATTTATAATTATTCCATCCTATACTACCGTTCAGCACGGTTTTGTAGTTAAATGTTTTTTGATAACCGGCTGATATATATTGATTCAGCCAGGTGCCGGACAGTTCCGGTATCTGAATGATACGGCTTCTGTCATCGGGAGAAGTACCTAATCCGCCTACAACATACACATATTCCTGGCGGTTGTTCATATAGAATCGTATTGTTCCTTTGTAGGCCTGGAAGAATCTCCGGATATCCATATAAGGTTCGGTTGTAGTTTCATCGTAATAAGTGATGGTACGGGACAGTTCAGGATAATCGAACATAAAGTATCCTTTTGCTTCTGCCCAAAAATCTCCAAATGATTTTGAAAGACCTAATATACCGGTAACCATCGTAGAGTTCTGGCGGATTTTATACAACTGCTCTTCTCCTAAGAAATAGGCTATGGAGTCTATTTCCGTTTGCAGTTGCATCGCATTCACACCAATCTCTGTGGCAAAATCTCCTTTCCATTCTTTGGTAATGGAATAAGTACCTCTCAGTTGTGGAAAAACGGCTTTATTGGAAGCTACGGCCACATTCAGATGGGAGTATATATCAGAGGTATGTTTGAGGTATGCATCAGCTTCTGCCTGAACGGCAAATCCGCTTTGTTTGGTACCAAAATTCAGGCGGAATCCGATATCCCATTTTTTGGCTAATCTTCTGTATTCTACGGACAGGATACGGAAAGAGGAAGAAGTTGAAGTAAAGGTAGTTTGTTCATAGAAAACGCCAAACTGCTGACGGAACATCTTGCCTCTCAGGTAGTTCAGGTAGTCCAGGTCTTTGTCGCTTTGCGTATTCTTATACAGTTGATCTGCTGCGGCTACGGCATCCTGGTACTGAGCCAGTTCTTCGTAGGTAGTTGCTTTTTGTCTTAAAAGAAAATTATTGTTATTATAATAATTCAGTCCTTTTTCAATTAATTCCAGCGCTTTTTCGGGCTGATGAGTGGCATTATTCAAATTAACAGCCGCGTATAGGGCAGCAGTATCATAAGGGCTGATAGTCAGTACTTTTTGAAATTCCGCCAATGCTTCATTCCATTTTTCCTCTTTTTGATAGGCGTAGCCTGAAGCAATAACATTGTCTAAATAAGCATCTCTGAACACCTTGCTGTAAGGATATTCTTTTCTCAACTGATCGGCAATGGTATAAGCCTCTTTATTTTTATGCTGGCTGGACAGAACGGAAACTTTTTTCAATAAAAAGTCTTTATCGTTAGGATAGTAATTCAATGCGGTATTTATATAGTATAATGCACTATCATAACGGCCCATTCCACTTTCCAGGTTAATGACATATTTCAGTGCATCTTCATTGCTGGGATTAATGGCCAGTACATTTTTAAATTGCACGACAGCTTCCTGTGCTTCTTCTGCATTCATCAACAGGCGGCCTGCTTTCAGTTGTTGTTCGGTAAGAATAGCACCGTATTTTTTATTATCAGGATGCATTTCTATCAGTTTTCCAATTACCGGGAATGCTTCGTTATATCTGCCGGCATCGGCCAATACGGAAGCTTTCTTTAAAAGCAATTGTTCATCATCTTCTTTATATTGCAGCGCCACGTCAATAGCACTTAATGCACTTTCATAATCTTTCTGCTCAATATAAATATTAGCAATATTGGTGACTGCATTGATCTCAGAAGGATCGATATTCAATGCATCTTCAAATTCCGTCAAAGCCTTATCATACATTTTCTCACTTACATAATATTTACCGGCAGCTATTTTAAGTTCGGCAGCTCTCTGTCTCAGGGGCTCCGAATCAGGATTTTTGAGCCATAAATTAAATATAATTTCAGAGGCTCCTGTTTTATTGCCCAATATTTCCAGCACATCTGCTTTCTTGCTGAGGAGGGAAAAATCATCAGGCCTGCTGCTCAGTCCTTTATTGATCCAATCCAGCGCATTACGATAAACGCCGCGATCCATGCTGATGCCAATTAATTTATTCAGTGCTTCCTGGTTACCGGGATTGGCATCCAGAACGGACTGATATAATACATAAGGGTCGGTATGTTCATAATATTGAGATGCTTCCATTTTTAAAGCCAGGTTCAGGCTGCGAACTTTGGCATCGCCGGGATAATATGATGTTAAATCTTTCAATACGGTATTTGCATCGGAATATTCATGCATATCCTGGAGCAGACCTAATTTTTTCATCAGGAGATCATAGTTTTTAGGCTGGGTAACCAATGCATTGTTTACCTGCTGAAGCGCTTCCTGGGGAGTCAGTGTTCTCATGGAAATGGTAGTAAACTGATTAGACACTTCTTTATTATTCGGCGCTATCTTCATCGCTTCTGCGAAAGCACGCTGCGCCTGATCCATCATACCTTTACTTTTATAATAATTACCTGCGGCTTCGAAGTGACCCGTCCAGGCATTTTTGGCTTTCTCGTTATTGGGATAGTTTTCGAGGATGCTTAATGCCACGGCATCTCCAGCCGGGAAATTCTGCGCCTGATCGAAAACAGCCAGTTTTTTAATGCTAAAATCCAGGTCGTTCGGGTATTTAATTAATGCCCGGTTGGCATAGGCTATAGCCTGATTGGTATTGCCGGAGGCTAACTCCATATTAATGGCCAGCAGATAAGCGTCCTTATAATTGGAGTTGGCACTCAGGGTACGCACAATATAAGGCCTTGCTAACTGAGGTTTATTGATATGGATATAGATTTTTCCCAGCAACAGGTTGTAGTCCGGATTCTTAGGAAATTCATCAGCAGCCTTTTTTGCATAAGGCAATGCCTCTGAATATTTTCCTGCATCCGCCAGCTTACGACCCTGTTCATACACCTCATCAATATCCGTTTTCCGTAACGATACGTTGAGTAACTGACCATACGTCAATGAAGAAAAAATCATTGCACATAAGATGATCAAACCTGCTTTTAGTTTCATATTTAACATTGTTATGAAGTAATTTGTACGTGTTTGTATAAATGGTACTTGTTGTTATTAAGGTTGCGGCTCATAAGAAGGAGCAGTACTGCGTTCTGCAGCCGGTTTTTTAGTTTTTTGCGTATCGAAGCCTTTCCGCTGCATGTCGCCCCATTTATCCCGTCTTCCGGACATGTAATAAATATAGCCCCTGATACCACTAAATAATACGATGGGGTGAAACAGGAACATTTCAACAAAGGCGGTAAGACATAAGCCTATGGCTTCTCTCCATGTTTTATAATTTTTGAAGGCCAACTGATCCCACAATACGGCAATAATGGACATACAAACCGAATAGATATAGGCGAAGGTAAATACAACAGCAGCAAAGGGCCAGTTGATTCTATCCATAAGCGCCAGAACGATCATATAGATAATACCCGTAATTTCTACAATAGGTGCAATAAATTCAAAGAAGAAGTTGTAAGGGAAAACGATCAATCCTGCACGCTTATATCTTGGGTTAAAGAACATTTTTTTGTGAGCAAGCATAAGCTGCAGCAGTCCTTGTGCCCAACGGGTTCTCTGACGAACGAAGGCTTTGAGGGTTGGAGGGCCTTCTGTCCAGCAAAGTGTTTTAGGTATATATCTGATACCATATTTAATTTTTTCCTGGCAGCAATACTGGATCATACGCATAATCAGATCCTGATCTTCCGCATAGGACTTATAGTCATATCCTCCTGCTTTAATGGCAATTTCGGTATTGAACAAACCCAGGCCACCGGAAACGTTTGGAACGGCATTTACTAAGCTCCATCCCATTTTACTAAGCATATAGGCACGGATATATTCTATCTCCTGAAAACGTGGAATAAGGGGTTTGGGCGGACGCATTCTGATCAGCTCTCCTCCTTCAAAGTCGCAGGAATTGGCCATTCTCAGGGGGCCTCCGGTAGCAATGATGGTTCTTTTCGACTCCTGGATAATGGGGCGCATTAATTCTACCAGGGTATCCTTGTGCAGGATGCAATCCACATCCGTACAAACATAATAAGGGTATTTTGCTGCGTTAACACCTGCATTGGAGCCATCTGCCTTACTTTTTCCATTCTCTTTGTCAATAACTAACAGTTTAGAAAAAGCAGGGTTAACGGATTTGAAAAACTGCTTTACCGGTTGGGTATTAATTCTGTCAATATAAGGATAATCGATCTTTACCAACTCAAATTCTTCAATAAGGAATTCAAGTGTTTTATCCGTACTACCGTCATTGATAATAATTACCTCATAAAAGACGTAATTTAATGTAAGCAGGGATCGCACATTGGCAATGATACTCAATTCCTCATTATAGGCGGGCGCTATCACGGATATACCGGGTGCTAAAGGAGAATAAATAATGGTCTCATTATCCGTATAAGACTTCTTCTTAAAATAAGCTCTGATGGCAATTGAAGAAAACAATGCCAATAAAAGGTAGGAAATGAAGAGGGTAATTCCGTAGAAGAATACCGCGTATTCATAAAACCAGGTAAAGTAGTAAAAAGGCGTATGCATTTTGTATTGTTTTAGGCAAATTTCAAAATAGGATATTGATAATAATTAATCATGGTTTTTTGTTCATCGCTGGAATGTTCCATTACTTCTGCAATCACTCTTTCTTTTTCTTCGGGATCATATACTAAGTTTCTCATCAAAGCTTTAGATGCGGCCTTACGTATCAGAAACTCGCTTCCGTTTCTAAATTCATTGACTAAGAAGTCCACATAGCGCCCGGATGCAATCCGGCCTAAGGCATCCAAAATATCCACCTGGCAGTCGAGATTTTGCTCATAATAAATACGCACCATTTTATCTTCATAATCCGTATTTCTCATATTGCCTAAGCATCTGATAGCGGCAGACCGTATATCGGCTTCAGGCGAATCCAACTGGCGTTGAACCGATGGCAATGCTTCTGTTTGGTGGTAATGTTCTACAAGTCTGAGGCAGAACTTAACAATACTCTTATTTTTTGAGTGGGCAATCCATGAACTGAAATTCGGGATCACTAAGTGTTCATTGGTGGTAATAATCTGGAACAACTCAATTTGTTCCCAAACTAATAAATCTTCCTTGCTGCTGTCGAAAAATGTAAAGGGGTTGTTTTTACTGAGCTTAATATAAGCATGCCTGGCTGTAGTTCTTACAGCACGTGAGCGGGAGTGTGTCAAGGGAATGATGTGTACATCCGCAAGAGGAACACCCAAAGCAATAAACTCAGTGAGTCCTTTGGTTTTTCTATGCCTGGCAAAGGCCGACAGCTTGCTCATGCAAAATTTATGCAATCCGACATCATAAAACAATTCATTGATTTCCTCACTCATATCGCCGGAAAATGTTTTCTTAAAACCAATCAGCCGATCCAGAAACAATTGTTTATTTTTAGTCCGGTAGAAGTATTTTTTGTCAATTTCCTGAACAATACCCTCCTTAGTCTGAAACTCTTTTTCAGAGATTGGAAGTTGATCAAAAGATATGTAATGATAGATCAGCTCATCAAAAGTCGGGATAAGCTTGGCCTCTCTCCTATCCCTGACCCTTTTTCTGTAGCGGGATACGGATATAATGATAAAGCCAAGGAGAATCACGATGATACAAGCGGCAATCACAATTAAGGACATTTGTATCACCAAGGCCTGATGCCTGAAATTTTGAATCAGATTGCTAATGAAGGATATCATAATTTATTTGCTTTATTTTCGACAAAACTATTGTAATCTATCCAATGATAATGGAACTGGTATCAGAAGGATTTGCTTTTGTTGCAGACCCTTCACCTTTTTCCCGTGCTGAACTATATGCATTGGCCCTCATAGCATCTTCCGCTCTTCGTCTGGCCTCCGCTTCTGCAATTTTTGCAAATTCTGCTTCGGTATATAAGCTTGTCGGGGCAGCAGCAGGTGCACTTTCCCGGTATGATGGAGTCGGTGCCTGTTGTTGTGTCGATACCTGCTGATAAGTTCCATAAACGGCTCCCTGTTGTGCAGTCTCCGATGGTTGGGTGCCATAAGGCATAGCAGGTTGCTGCTGCGGATAAGCACCGTAAGTATCCTGAGTGGCCGATTGTTGTTGTGCTGGAGCCTGTTGCGGATAAGCGCCATAAGCAGGCTGAGTAGCAGGTTGTTGCTGTTGTGTAGGGGCTTGTTGCGGATAACCACTATATGCGGGAGCCTGAGGAGCAGATTGTTGCTGCTGTTGTGCAGGAGCCTGCTGCTGCGAATGGGTATCATAAGCAGGCTGTGCAGCCGCTTGTGGCTGTTGTTGTGCTGGAGCCGCCTGTTGCGGATAGGCACCATAAGCAGGATGGGCAGCAGGCTGCTGTTGTTGTACAGGAGCCTGTTGCGAATAGGTATCATAAGCAGGCTGTGCAGCCGCTTGTGGCTGTTGTTGTGCTGGAGCCGCCTGTTGCGGATAGGCACCATATGTAGGATGGGCAGCAGGTTGCTGTTGTTGTACAGGAGCCTGTGGTGAATAGGTATCATAAGCCGGAGCAGCCGCTTGTGGCTGTTGTTGCGCTGGAGCCTGCGGATATGCACCGTAAGCAGGAGCCTGAGCTACCGGATGTTGTTGCTGTTGTGTAGGGGCTTGTTGCGGATAACCACTATAAGCGGGAGCCTGAGGAGCAGATTGTTGCTGTTGTTGTACAGGAGCCTGCTGCTGCGAATGGGTATCATAAGCAGGCTGTGCAGCAGGTTGTTGTTGCTGTACAGGAGCCTGTTGCGGATATGCACTGTAAGCGGGAGCCTGAGCTACCGGATATTGTTGCTGTTGTGTAGAGGCTTGTTGCGGATAACCACTATAAGCGGGAGCCTGAGGAGCAGATTGTTGCTGCTGTTGTACAGGAACCTGTTGCTGCGAATAAGAATCATAGGCAGGCTGAGCAGCAGGTTGTTGTTGCTGTACAGGAGCCTGTTGCGGATATGCACCGTAAGCAGGTTGTTGCTGCTGTTGTGCAGGAGCCTGCTGCTGCGAATAGGTATCATAAGCAGGCTGATGAGCAGCAGGTTGTTGCTGTACCGGAGCCTGTTGCGGATATGCACCATAAGCAGGCTGAGTAGCAGGTTGTTGCTGTTGTTGTGCTGCTGCCTGTTGCGGATACGCGCCATAAGCAGGAGGTTGAGCAGCCTGTTGTGTCTGTTGTTGTACAGGAGCCTGTTGCGGGTAAGCACCATAAGCAGGCTGAGCAGCCGGTTGCTGTTGTTGTGCCGGAGCCTGTTGCGGGTAGGCACCATAAGCAGGCTGAGCAACAGGTTGCTGTTGTTGTGCAGGAGCCTGTTGCGGGTAGGCACCGTAAGCAGCCGGTTGTTGCTGCGTACCATAAGGCATAGCCGGTTGTTGTTCCGGTATCTGCTGGTAGGTTCCATAAGCAGTGCTCTGAGGAGTCGGCTGTTGCATTACAGGATTGACTTCCTGTTGAAATGAGGTTGGTTGAGGTGTCACAGCGGCACGCTGTTCATTTGAAATTAAGTGTTCCATTGCAGATATTGATTGATGCGTTATGTTAGTGTTCAAAATATGTTGTTCTTCTATTATAGGTATTACGGGTTCAGCAACATGCAGGAGTGTCTCCACCGGAGCTACCGGTTGAGCTGGTGGAGCAATAGCTACCGGTATTTCCACCGGAGCTACCGGTTGAGCTGGTGCAACAACAGGTGCAGGTGCTTCCACCGGAGCTGCCGGTTGAGCTGGTGCAGCAACAGCTACCGGTATTTCCACCGGAGCTGCCGGTTGAGCTGGTGCAACAACAGGTGCAGGTGCTTCCGCCGGAGCAGAAGGTGTAGAATGTATGGGATACTGTGCCGTAATGGACAGAATCCGATTTCTGAGTTGTTCTACTGCACCCATTCCTGGCTTAGCTGGCTGTTTTTGAATATCCATATCCGGCTGGTTGGCGAATTTGGTATCCAATTGAATAATCCTTGCGGGTATTATCTTTTCAGATGGCTCATCAGCAGCAGGCTCCGCCTCCCCGGCAATTTGCTGAGCGGCTTTTCCACCCAGAATACTTAGGCCGGGAGCGGCAATGATGTCGGGCTCAGGAAAGAACTGATCTTCTACCTCGTCCTGTACATTTTCTATCTCTTCTATATCTTCCTCCAGTACACGATTCATTACCCGGTTAACCCGTTCCAAAAATTCTCTGGGAATAAAAGGCTTTTTAATGAAGTCATCTACTTTCAGGTTAAAAACGGACTGAATAGATGCTTCGTCTTTTATTTCTGACAAAACAATAATGGGAATTGAGGATCTTTTTTTGATAAATTCGATTACTTCAATTCCGCCGGCATAAGGCATAATCACTTCCGTAATCACCAGACCATAACGGAAACCGCGTTCCTGGAGCTTCTCCATTCCTTCTTTTCCATTAACAGCCACTTCAACATGATAGCCTGCCAGCACCAGGATGTTGTAGGTAGCATTTCTGGCGATCTCCCGGTTATCTATAATTAATATAATACCGGGCTCGTTGTTTATTTTTTTTATGTCTGTCATCTATTTAAGGCTTCTTGTTAAGTATTTTAAAATATGTAGGGTTAAATATTTTCAAATATTAAAACAGTGATCTTATTGGTTTCATGCTTCATATTAAGGTGTCAGTGTACTGGTCATATTATTGATCCGTCTCTCTAAAAAATTTATCTGTTCAGGCATTAATTTTCTTCTATTTAACTTATATACTACTGATTAAGAATTACATATTTGAGAATTGCGATTTGAATGCACCAGGGGTGATTTGCGCAATCTTCTTAAATGATCGGATAAAATTGGCGGGAGATTCGAATCCTAAGCGATAGGCTATTTCCGAAACCGACAATTCCGTTTCAATCAATAATTTTTTTGCATGTTCTATCTGTGCTTTTTTGAAATATTCAAACGGTGTTATAATTAAAGGCTTTGATAAAGTTTCTGTTTAAGGTAGAATTAGACATGTGAAACATTTTGGCCATTTTATCTATCCCGATAAAAGATCCTTCCACATGGTCATCTAAATATTTTTTCAGCACTAATTCTCCCCTTTCCGAATGAGGAGTGAGTTCTTCAGCTCCGGTTTCATCGGGGCGGTAATTTTTCAGAAAACTGCCGATAAAGTTGGAAATGATCTTGAATATTTTCAGTTTGGAAAATTCATTAGCCTGTCCTACAGAGAATAAATAAATCAGTTCCTTGAATTCGTTCTGGAGAATTTCAGGATAGTTATTCATGAGCAGCACTTTGTTTTCTGCAAAATCCAGGATATTTGAAATTTTGGATTGCGATAAAATTCCCGGCTCAATAAACTCATGTAAAAAATACTCCGTAATAACAATCTGAAAATAAGAGCGTTCTACTCTTGCTTTTTCGAAAATCTGAAAATGACAATCACTATTGGTAAAAATCAGGGTATCGCCGCTAATGGAAAATTTACGGTCGTTTACCTGTAACGCAACACTATTGGGATAATTATGATGCAAGTTGAAAATATAAAAACGTCTTCCGTTATGGGGTTGCAGTTTTGTCGCAATATTTTCTAAAGGCAGGATATGTGCATACGATAAAATAATTTCATCATTAAGGAAATAGTAATAAGATGACGCCTCGAATGATTCGCATTTAAATGTGATCAACTGCTTTTTTGCATCATGCTTCACCTCTTTCCTGCCATCTTTGATCGCATTAAAAAAACCACTAACAGGGCATAAATATCTTTCGTATGTAGCGTCCATATTTTTTATAATAGTGTGTCGGTATGGAGATATAATTTGATTATTTACGATTAGGCAATAACTGGCGTACTCTTTGCATAAATTCACATTCGCTGAAAGGCATCTTAATCACCTCATCGGCCTTATGATTATACAAAGACAAGATTTCTTTCTCATTTTGATGAACTGCCAGGATGATCACTCTTGTATTTGATTTCGGTTTAATATTTTGGAGGAGTGCCTTACCATCTATACCACCAGAGGAATGTTCGGCAATAATCAGATCAAAGCGACCAAAATTCAAAGTACTTAATCCTTCTGACAAGCTTTTTTTGATTGTTACGCCATAAGATGCCGCTCCTAATATATACTTTATACGGTGCAGGCTGTTTTCGTGCTGACCAATAATCAGTATTTGCTTTTCGCTATGTGCCGACCGCTTAGGGGCAGGGGCAGGCTTTTTTTCATTTTCCCAGTTAAAGTCCGGGGCTGGTTGCATTGTAAACATCAGGAGCAGTTTTTATTAGCATGAATGGTATATAATCTCAAAAATTGTTTTGTTAACCTAAGGGCGTTTTCTCTATCGAAATTAATTTTTGTTTAAAGAACTTTTATCTTCGTTTTCATTACAATCAATTGACAGTGCGAAATTCCACATTAATTGCATTCGCAAACTATCATAGATATTCAAATAATTGTCAAAAAAGAGCATTGTTTTCATTTCGCTACAAACACCAAACATTCAATATCTCCCACTAATGCGTAAATATGACCATTACACTTATAAGACAATTATCAGAATAATAGCTTCAATTGATGGTCATTTTAGGATATTGTCATCTGCACTGCCCTATTCACAAGAATAAAACGATATTGATTTTAAATGAACGAGTATCGCGCTCTTTGATTTTTAATACTTTGTGTAATACACGCCCTTTCACTGTATTCCTGCCGATTGATTTTTTATGGATATCTGGCATTTCTGACCATTTTAGCCTGCTGTGACAAAATATGAATAATTCAAAAATAGTAGGCGTATTCTCTTTTCGTCTGTTTTTTAAAAACTCGAAATTTGTTTTTAAATTTAAGCATGTATTTTATATTGTACAGTTGTTGGCATTTTATTCTGATACTTTTGAATTTAATCTAAATGTTCTTTTGATGCTTTTTCCTATTATATTCATTCTGCAATTGCCAATTTCACCATGCCATAGTCATAGCAAAGCATATTTATCAATATTTGGTTCTATTAGACACTCCCTGGTAGTCTGAAAGCGTACTACAGCTACCATATATAAGTCGGGGAAATGATTATATCATAAAAGCAGCTCCAACTACCATATATATATGGTGTGGGATTAAAAATAAAGGCAAAAAGTAAATAGCATAGGAGTAAATGATTTTCATGTAATTTGATCATGCGAAAAAAGCGCACTTATTATAATGATATCCGCTATACCCATTCGGGATTATTACAGGCTATTAGCCAGAGAAGCAGCCCCCGGCAATTTACCATATTACCGTATCTCCCGGTTTACCATACCTGTTTCATTGTTCCCGGTTCACAACATACCATATATATATGGTATAGTATTCGCAACACGAACCTGGGGAACAGCTACCCGGTAGGCGAAGGAAGATGTCTCCGGATATATAGTGCTAAATCAAGAAGATATTGTCTGTATGTTCAAGACTTTGTTATATTGATTATCAGATTTTTATTGTTTTGCATTCTTGTCCCGATCATTCGGTTGACTTTTTACTTTTGACTTAACAATAGTATATACACATTTCCTCCCCCGGTTGATTATTTTATTTTTATTGGTAGTCTTGAACATTCCTTCGATTTACCCTTTCATACATTACCGGTCAGGCAAGCACTCCTCCCGTATTTGCCGAAGGGTGACATAGTTCGGCAAACTCACTATGACAGGAGTACACTCTATGACATGAACATAGGTTCTGATTATGAATATGCCTTTTTACATATCGCTGACTCATCTCTAAGATTAATTTCCGGACCAGGCAACAAGGAATTATAGATTTCCTAAAATCCAAAGCAATATGCTAAGCTTTATTTCAGAATGATTCATCATTCTATGAAGTATAATATCAAATTACACCTTCTCTATGCAATTACCATAGATAGCTTATAGCGTCAGTATGCAGATATTCAGTAGAGAACCGGAGTACTAATATTGTCCTGTCTTGTCAATGGTTGAAAACCAGGGTATCACTATCCACTTCGCTACTTCATTTTTCATTGTTTATTATTTCCAGCAATGTAATCCCCTGTATATTCGAAGCCATTCAATGCTTATATAATCAAACCAACAGTTTATAAGTCAGTAATTGACCTATGTTGCACAGACAAATGAATTTGTCCGAAATACCGCATGTATAATTTAATGGTTTTACATCACATATAGTACTGTTAATCATTCTATTATGATAAATATTCATTGATTTTTCGGCATAATACCCGACTATTATTGCAAACAGTAGTTTAGTGAAGCACCATATTCATTTTTACCGTCTGCACCAGGGAAACTTCAGACGATATGCCATATTAAACGATGAATAGTCGCCAGTCGCATTCATTTCCAACCATTATTCATTCCAATGCTTTCAACATTAGGCTGTAGTATTTGACAGCTTATTTTACTATCTAATTTTGTCTCCCTTATTCACATATTCAATCAATATCGTTAAACAATGAAAAAATGAAACAGTTACTAAAAAGCATGATGCTTGCCTTGACGGCAGGCATTGTACCTGCATGTTTAAATGCACAAAGTAGTCCAACGGCGCCAGCGATGAACTTTAATGCATTTATTCAGCAAAATGTAAAAATGACACAGAGTGAAATGGAGGGGCCGCTTGCGGTAGGAAACAATTTAATCATCGCAGGTGATTACAATGTTTCTGCTCAAAGTGTGGGAACCTTTCAGTTCAACAGTATTCCGGTTTCTTTAGTTGTAAATGGCGCCGTGCAATACAACAGCGGAAACAGCTTTAAGGTATTGTCAAATGGCTATGCCAAAATAGCCAATTGCGGTACATCCAAAGTGTGGTACCAGGATGAAAACGAGGCATATTCACCTGTCCGCATTACGCCAACTAATAGCTACAATTCAAGTCCCCGCATTGAATTTTCGCAAAATGCTCAAAACTGGGGCGTATCAGAAACGGTCAACCCGATTTGTGAGCCTGCAGGAATTGATTTTGCTGCTGCATTCACCCAGTTGAAGAATACAGCTTTGTCTCTAAGCACTTGTACCGACAATGCCGTATTGACCACTCCTAATGGAGATCCGCTGGGTCGCACCGGCCTGCCCGGCCAGATAAAGATTCATTTACATTCCGGTGCCAATATTCTAAACCTATCCGGAACTGAGCTTAACAACATTGATATTTTAACTTTTGAAAGCCAGCAGCCTGATGCCGGTCATTTTTTGATTGTCAATATTGATCATTCCGGCACCTACAACTGGGATGCGTTTAACCCCAGCAGCTTTGGGGGCTTAACCAATTGCAAGTATATCCTTTACAATTTTTACAATGCCACTGCACTCAATATCCTGTCCTCCAGCAATGCTATTGAAGGGACGATATTTGCACCTTATGCCAATGTAACCAAAAACAACAACTCCAACATTGAAGGACAGGTTATTGCTCAATCTTATACACAAAATGGCGGAGGCGAAATTCACTATGCAATATTCCTTCCAACTTACGAAGGATGCAGCACGCCACCCTCTACCCCACCCGTAGTACATTTCTCCATCAATGACACCATGCAATGCTTAGAAGGGAATACCTTCAGCTTTACGAACAATAGCACCGGTACCGGTACACTGACTTATGCATGGAATTTCGGCGATGGTACAAACTCGACCGATGCTAACCCGACGAAGACTTATGCTACTGCCGGTATTTATGCTGTACAACTGACCGTTACAGATGACAATGGCAACACCTCACTGACTAAAAATGTTACGGCGCTGGCTATGCCGGTTGCGGATATCGTTCTTTCCAACAGCACTACGCAATACCTCAGCGGTAACCAGTTCTTATTAAACGTGAACAACCCGGTTTCCGGACAGACTTATGTATGGGATTTTGGTGACGGCACTAACTCCAATAGTCAAAATCCGTCAAAATCATATTCCGCTACCGGCGACTACTGGGTACATCTGACTGTTTCTTCTGATGAAGGCTGCCAGGCTCCCGACAGCATATTGCTTCATGTTATTGCTGATCTGCTGCCACCCGTTACGGATTTCTCCATCAATGATACCATGCAATGTTTGGAAGGCAATACCTTCAGCTTTACGAACAATAGCACCGGTACAGGAGCACTGACCTATGCATGGAATTTCGGCGATGGTACGAACTCCACCGATGCTAACCCGACGAAGACTTATGCTACTGCCGGTACTTATGCCGTGCAACTGACCGTTACAGATGATAACGGTACTACTGCACTGACTAAAAATCTTACCGTACTGGCTATGCCGGTTGCGGATATCATTCTTTCCAACAGCACTACGCAATACCTCAGCGGCAACCAGTTCCTCTTAAACGTGAACAACCCGGTTTCCGGACAGACTTATGCATGGGATTTTGGTGACGGCACTAACTCTAATAGTCAAAATCCGTCAAAATCATATTCCACTATCGGCGACTACTGGGTACATCTGACTGTTTCTTCTGATGAAGGCTGCCAGGCTCCCGACAGCATATTGCTTCATGTTATTACTGATCTGCTGCCTCCTGTTACGGATTTCTCCATCAACGATACCATGCAATGTTTAGAAGGGAACACCTTCAGCTTTACGAACAATAGCACCGGTACAGGCACACTGACTTATGCATGGAATTTCGGTGATGGTACGAACTCATCTGATGCTAACCCGACGAAGACTTATGCTGCTACCGGTACTTATGCTGTGCAACTGACCGTTACAGATGACAATGGCAACACCTCACTGACTAAAGATGTTACGGTGCTGGCTATGCCGGATGCGGATATCGTTCTTGCCAACAGCACTACACAATACCTCAGCAGTAACCAGTTCTTATTAAACGTGAACAACCCGGTTTCCGGACAGACTTATGCCTGGGATTTCGGTGACGGTACTAACTCCAATAGTCAAAATCCGTCAAAATCGTATTCCACTATCGGCGACTACTGGGTACATCTGACTGTTTCTTCTGATGAAGGCTGCCAGGCTCCCGACAGCATATTGCTTCATGTTATTGCTGATCTGCTGCCACCCGATGTAGATTTCTCCATCAACGATACCATGCAATGTTTAGAAGGGAACACCTTCAGCTTTACGAACAATAGCACCGGTACCGGCACACTGACTTATGCATGGAATTTCGGCGATGGTACGAACTCCACCGATGCTAACCCGACGAAGACTTATGCTACTGCCGGTACTTATGCTGTGCAACTGACCGTTACAGATGATAACGGTACTACTGCACTGACTAAAAATCTTACCGTACTGGCTATGCCGGTTGCGGATATCACAGTTAACAGTACTACGCAATACCTCAGCGGTAACCAGTTCTTATTAAACATGAACAACCCGGTTTCCGGACAGACTTATGCCTGGGATTTCGGTGACGGTACTAACTCCAATAGTCAAAATCCGTCAAAATCATATTCCACTATCGGCGACTACTGGGTACATCTGACTGTTTCTTCTGATGAAGGCTGCCAGGCTCCCGACAGCATATTGCTTCATGTTATTGCTGATCTGCTGCCACCCGATGTAGATTTCTCCATCAACGATACCATGCAATGTTTAGAAGGGAACACCTTCAGCTTTACGAACAATAGCACCGGTACCGGCACAATGACTTATGCATGGGATTTTGGTGATGGCACCAATTCAACCGATGCTAACCCGACGAAGACTTATGCTACTGCCGGTACTTATACCGTACAACTGACCGTTACAGATGACAATGGCAATACCTCACTGATTAAAGATGTTACCGTGCTGGCTATGCCGGTTGCGGATATCGTTCTTTCCAACAGCACTACACAATACCTCAGCGGTAACCAGTTCTTATTAAACGTGAACAACCCGACAAGCGGACAGACTTATGCCTGGGATTTTGGTGACGGTACTAACTCCAATAGTCAAAATCCGTCAAAATCGTATTCCGCTACCGGCGACTACTGGGTACATCTGACTGTTTCTTCTGATGAAGGCTGCCAGGCTCCCGACAGCATATTGCTTCATGTTATTGCTGATCTGCTGCCTCCTGTTACGGATTTCTCCATCAACGATACCATGCAATGTTTAGAAGGGAACACCTTCAGCTTTACGAACAATAGCACCGGTACCGGCACACTGACTTATGCATGGGATTTTGGTGATGGCACCAATTCAACCGATGCTAACCCGACGAAGACTTATGCTACTGCCGGTACTTATGCTGTGCAACTGACCGTTACAGATGACAATGGCAACACCTCACTGACTAAAGATGTTACGGTGCTGGCTATGCCTGAAGCACAAATCATCGTTAACGATACCCTGCAATACCTGACAGGAAACAGCTTCCAGTTTGACGTGAATAACCCGGTAGCCGGTCAGACTTATACCTGGAATTTCGGGGATGGCACTACCGCAAATATTCAAAATCCGTCAAAATCATATGATTCTGCCGGTAGCTATTGGGTGTATTTGACTGTTACTGCTCCGACAAGTTGCTCTGCTTCTGACAGCATCTATATTTACGTAGTTTCCGATTCCGTTGGAACTGGTAATGATGGTGGTCTGGAAAGCGAAAGCTTAGGCGGATTAGTAAGCAAAAGGGATTATGAACGTATCCGTAATAGTGTGGAC
>Ga0206106_100345_pt1 | contig 47250 bp, 46 predicted proteins | sample 1B1ome_FD_148677 | JGI IMG/M metagenome (GOLD analysis project Ga0206106, IMG submission 148677) | Enriched microbial communities from leaf-cutter ant dump, University of Wisconsin, Madison, United States - 1B110A | ecosystem: Environmental > Terrestrial > Nest > Insects nest > Nest dump | place... | reverse complement strand
AAGATCGCCGCCACCCTCACGAGCACCGGTTCGCCCGCCGTGGTGCTCAACTCGCTTAACGCCCTGCATGGCGATCTCGGCGTGGTGAACGACGGGGACGTGGTCCTCGCCCTGAGCTACTCCGGGGAGACGGAGGAGCTTCTCAACATTCTTCCCGCCCTGGGGCGCTTCAGCGTCACGCTCATCTCGATGACGGGAAACCCGCAATCGTTCCTCGCCCGCCACGCAAAAATTCACCTCGACGTCTCCATCGGCGAGGAAGCGTGTCCGCTCGGCCTCGCGCCGACTTCCAGCACCACCGCCATGCTCGTCCTCGGCGACGCGCTGGCGATGGTCGTGCTGGAGGCGCGCGGATTCAGGAAAGAGGACTTTGCCCGCTTCCACCCCGGGGGGCGGCTCGGGCGTACCCTGCTGCTGCGCGTCACCGAGATCATGCGGCAGGGGGAAGGGATCGCCATCCTGCCGCCGGAGTCCCCCGTTCGCACCGTGCTTCACCGGATGGCCCGCTGCCGGACCGGCTCCGCCATTCTGGTGGACGCGGAGGGAAAGCTCGCGGGCATCTTCACCCATGGCGATTTCGGGCGGCATTTCGAACGCGTGCCCGATCTGCTGGAGCGGCCCGTGGCGGAATTCATGACGCGCAACCCGATCACCATCGGCTCCGACCGGCTGGCCGTGGAGGTCCTGCGCATCCTCAAAACGCACAAGATCGACGATATCGTGGTGGTGGAGGGGGAGCGCCCCGTCGGCCTGGTCGATACGCAGGATCTCGCCAAGTTCCGGCTTGTGTGAACGTGGCTTTTCTGATTCAATCCCCGGGTCTTTTTACCTTAAAAACTCTCCATGCCAGCAGCCAACGATCTCCGCAAGGGGCAGGCCATCCGTTACAACGGAAATGTCGCCATTGTTCTTGAAGTCCAGCACCGCACGCCGGGTAACCTCCGTGCCTTTGTCCAGGCCATCATCCGCTATATCGGCACCGGCAAATCCGCCGACGTCCGTTTCGGCTCCACGGACAAGGTGGACCTTGTCGAGGTGACGCGCACCAATCTGGAGTTCAGCTACAAGGACCAGAGCGGGTATTATTTCATGGACCCGGAGACGTTCGAGACGATCGAACTCAACGAGTCGCTGCTGGAGGATGCCAAGGATTATCTGGTGGAAAATCTCGTCGTGGAAGTCCTCTACGCGGAAGGTAAGGCGGTGCAGGTGGAGCTTCCCGCCACGGTGACGCTGAAGGTGACCGAATCGGCTGAGGGCGTGCGGGGCGACTCCGCAAACAACGTCCAGAAACCGGCCACGCTGGAAACCGGCAAGGTGATCAACGTTCCCCTCTTTATCAAGGAAGGGGAATTGATCCGCGTGGATACCCGCACCGGGAACTACCTCGGGCGGGCGTAATCCCGCTCCGCGCCCGGTCATCATGAAACCGCGCTCCCGGCGAGAGCCCCTGCGAAAGCGGTTGCGCGTCGGCCCGGCCCCTCTCCCGTATTATCCGGAGCGGGAGCCCGGCGTGGGCGCGAGGGAGGCGCCGCGAGGGCGGCGGACGCCGCTGGTGGTTCCCCGGCGCTGGGTGAACACGATCATCGGCGTCTTTCTCCTGCCGCTGGCGGCGGTCTCCACCCAGACGTTTTTCACCGTCTTCTCCCGGGAGACGATTCACCACGCCTTCTGGGCGAGCGAGGAGTTCTGGTTCTTTGCCCTCGGGGTGATTCTCTGGCTGATCGCTTTTTTCGGGTTGCCGCGCCCTTATGTCGTCTACGTCTTCGGCCATGAGCTGACCCACGCCGTCTGGGCGTGGCTTTTCGGCGGGCGGGTGAGCGAGTTCAAGGTGGGGCGGGACAAGGGGCATATCATGACGAACCGCCACAATCTCTGGGTGGCGCTCGCCCCGTATTTTTATCCGATCTACAGCGTGGCCGTGATCATCCTCTACGGGGTCGCCGCGCTCTTCTGGGACGTGGCCCCCCATACCCGCTGGCTCTTTCTGGCCCTCGGTATTACCTGGACCTTTCACATCAGCTTCACACTGCTGGTCATCCCCAAGGGCCAGAGCGACCTGAGCGACCACGGAACCTTCTTTTCCCTCGTCATCATCTACCTGATGAATCTCTTTCTCCTCACCGCGATGGTGATCCTGACCGCGCCCAACGCGACGGTGGCCGGGTATCTGAGCGAGTGGTTCGCGAATGCCTCCCTCCTCGCCGGGTGGGTGGTGGAGTTGCTCCGGATGCTCAAGCAGGTTTCCTGAACGGGAACATTCCGAATGGCGCGATACCGGGTTTTTCTTCCGGTGACGATGCCAGAAGAGGGGGGGAGGCAAAGGCAGGCGCTGAAGCCGCTCCGATCGTTCCCTTGCCATTGCCCTGTCGCGGAAAGAGGGGACGTTTTCTCTTTTGAAAGGGGGTATTTCCGCCCTCTGCCTCAATAAGCAAAACCGGATACGACCTGGGGTCGTATCCGGTTTTGAACTCAGACGAAGAACGCCCTACGATCTGATTACGGAGTAGCGGTCGGGCTCGCGTCGGGCTCGCCGGGTCCGTACGGAGCCCAGAAATTTTCGTCGACGATGCCTTCAAACTCGGCGGCGGTGTCCTCATGCACCCGCGGCAAGTCGTTTACCGTCTGTGTCGCGGTGATGTAGGGGCGGCCGAAGATATCGACCCCCTCATCTTCCACCGTAGCAAGCACGCTGCCGGGCTTGAAGTACGGCCGGAGATCATCCCAGTCGATGACCTCATCCTGAGGCACGTTTTTCTCGATGGCAAGCTGGTCGATTGCATTGGCAACCTGCCGCAGGTCTTCGAGGATCCGTGTCGCCTGGGAGCGCTTCCGCGCACGCAGGAAGTTCGGGACGGCGATCGCTGCCAGAAGGGCAATGATCGCGACCACGATCATGATTTCAACAAGGGTGAAACCACCTTTGTTCTTATGGAGTTTCTGAAGCATAACTGATTTTTCTATGATATAATCTATTAATGCAGGGTAACAATCCGATGACCACTCAGCCATCCGATCAGGTTCCTTCTATCCCTGACGTTCCATTGGAACAAGGAATTTCCCGCTTTTGCCTCTTTTTGGAAGGAAATGAACAGTAAACCGTTCCAATAGTAATCGGGCTTATGATCAGAATGCGTATTTATACGTATTTTCGAAAAAAAGCCCGGTTGCTCTCCTTCACAAAAGCCGGTTTTTCCGGCTCCCGGGCTCAAATATCGAACATTTCGGGGCCTTCGATCCGCAGACGGGGGCGGATGAAGTCGAGGATGAGGGCCACGGATTCCGCCAGCGTTTTATTTTCCGTGTCGATGACGAGATCGGGGTCTTCCGGGAGTTCGTACGGGGCGTCGATCCCGGTGAAGTCCTTGATCTCTCCCGCCCGGGCGCGGCGATAGAGCTGCTTGGGGTCCCGCTTCTCGCAGGTTTCCAGCGAGGCGTTGATGTGGATGACGTAGAAGTCGCATCCGCCTTCGAGGGCGATCTCCCGGGCCCGCCGCCGGTCCGCCTTGTACGGGGCGATGAAGGAGGTGATCACCACCATCCCGGCGTCCGCCATCAGCCGGGCCACCTCGGAGACCCGCCGGATGTTCTCCACCCGGTCTTCCGGGGAGAAGCCGAGGTTGGCGTTGAGGCCGTGGCGGATGTTGTCGCCATCGAGGACGTAGGTCTGCATGGAGCGGTTGAAAAGCTCCCGCTCCAGTTCATGGGCGATGGTTGATTTGCCCGAACCGCTCAGGCCGGTGAACCAGAGGATGGCTCCCTTGTGCCCGTTGCGGATTTCCCGGTGTTGCACGCTCACGGAGCCTTCGCACCAGTAGATGTTGCTCGATTTCACCTTCGTGCGGTCGGTGTAGATGCCGCCGAAGATGATGCCGCCCCCGGCCACGTGGTGGCCGTCCATGATCACGAAGCGCCCGAGCGTCGGGTTCTGGTCGTGGTTGTCGATGACGAGCGCGGTCCGCGTCTTGAAGGTGACTTCCGCCACGTCATTGCGGGCGATGTGGTCGCGGTTTTCCACCGCGTCGAGGGTCGAGGCGTCGATGACCCGTTCGATGGAGACGATCTCTGCCTCGGCTTCCTGCGTGGTGATCTTGAGCTTGTAGCGGCGGCCTTTTTCCAGCGGGCGCTGGCCCATCCAGAAGAGGCGGGCCTTGAAGCGGTTGGTCTCGATCGGCGTCTGCGTTTCGTGGGAGGCGACATGGCCGCGCTCGACGAAGATCTGCTCCTTGAGGGTGATGCCGATGGATTGCCCCGCCTGCGCGGTGCCGGTGTCCGGGCAGTTCCAGTTCTCGATGGAGGCGACGACGGCGGTCTTGTTATTGGGAGAGAAGACAAGCGTGTCGCCCACGCGCAGGGTGCCGGTCTCGATCCGCCCGGCGAGGATGCGCCGGTGGTCAAAGCGGTAGATGTCCTGGATCGGGAAACGCAGCGGCTGCTCCTCCACGGTGCGGGGGCTCTCGAACTGGTCGAGCGCTTCGACGATGGTCGGCCCGTCGTACCAGGCGAGCGCCGGGTTCTCGCGCGAGACGATGTTATCCCCATTGCGCGCGGAGATCGGGACGAAGAGCCGCGCCTCCAGCCCGATCTGGCCGAGGAATTCGGTGTATTCCCTCTTGAGCGTCTCGAACGTTTCCTGCGAGTAGCCGACCAGGTCCATCTTGTTGACGGCCACCACCACCTGCCGGATGCCGAGCAGGCTCAGCAGGTAACCGTGGCGGCGGCTCTGCTCGCGCACCCCTTCGTTGGCGGCGATGAGCAGGATGGCGGCGTCCGCGCTGGCCGCGCCGCTGATCATGTTCTTGAGGAACTCCTTGTGCCCCGGGGCGTCGATGATGACATAGGGGCGCTGGGCGGTCCGGAACTGGATCTGCGTGGTGTCGATGGTGATGTTCTGCGCCTGTTCCTCCAGCAGGGCGTCGAGGAGGAAGGCGTATTCGAACTCCATCCCCTCTTCCTTGCAGGCGGCGCGGATCTGCTCCACCTTGCCGTCGGGCAGGGAGTGGGTATCGTGGAAGATGCGGCCGATCAGGGTCGATTTGCCGTGATCAACGTGGCCGACGAAGACGATCCGCAGGCGGCGACCCGCCAGGGAAGGGTCCGCGGCATTGGCGGCGGCGGCAACGGCGGGGTTCGGTTCGGATGGCGCGGTAAGGGTGGCTGACATGAGTGGCTTGGCTCGTTTTTTTTGGAGAAAAGGGAATGAAAAGGCAGGAGATTGCGGAAGCGGCGGGATCGCCGCCCCCCGGGGCGGGGCGATTTACATGAACCCCTTGGCCCGCAGCTTCTGCATAGCGTTGCGCTCGTGGTGATCGTGCGCGCGCCCGGCCCGTTCGCTGGTCTTGGTGCAGGCGAGTTCGTGGACGATCTGGTCGATCGTATCCGCGCTGCTCTCCACGGGGGCGGAGATCGGCCAGCACCCGAGGGAGCGGAAGCGGTAACGCTTGCCGTCCGCGCCGGGGCGGGCGAAGTACATCCGGGGCACGGGAATCCCCTCGCGCTGGATGTAGAGCCAGATGTCGCGTTCCGACCAGTCCAGGAGCGCCTGCACGCGGACGTGTTCGCCCGGCCCGCAGGAGGTGGTGAACTGGTTCCAGAACTCCGGCGGCTGGTCCTTGTAGTCCCACTCGAAATCCTTCGTGCGCGGGCTGAAGTAGCGTTCCTTGGCGCGTGTCGGGTCTTCGTCGCGGCGGATGCCGGTGATGAGCGCGTCCCACCGGTGTTCGGCCATCACCTGCTGAAGGGCGATGGTCTTGAGCTCGTGCGTAACGGTGACCGGGTCGGTCGTCTCGTAGCCGATGGGGCGGCCCTCATAGGCGCCCCGCCCGGCCCGGGCGTCCTCGTTGATCTTCACGATGAGGTTGAGCTTGTGGTATTCCACGGCCCAGTCCCGGTAGACGAGCATCTCGGGGAATTCGTATGTCGTGTCGATGTGCAGGAGCGGGTAGGGGATGTGCCCGCCGAACGCCTTTTTCGAAAGCCAGATCAGGACGTTGGAATCCTTCCCCATTGACCACGGCATGCAGATGTTTTTGAAATGGTGGTAGGCCTCGCGCAGGATGAAGACGCTCTGGGCTTCCAGGGCGTCGAGGTGGCTGGCATCCTCCCGGGTGATCGGCTCGGGAAAGTAGGCGGGCGGATCGTCCGGGTCCGGCGCGGGGTAGTTTCCACTATAGGCTGGATGAATGGCGTCGATGGTGGTGGTCATACGGCAGGAAAAAAAATTCAAAGGCTGGAACCGAGAAACGTATGGATACCGCATTCGGTCTTCTCAAAGCCGGTCCAGCGCCCGGCCCGTTCGTGCTGGGTCTCGGTGGTGGGTCGTGTGCAGTGGGTGCAGCCGATGGAACGGTAACCCCGGTCGTGCAGCGGGTTGGTCGGGATCTGGTGCTCGCGCAGGTATGCCCAGACGGCTTCCCGGCTCCAGGCGGCCATCGGGTTGAGCTTGAGGATGTAATCCCCGCGCAGGGCGTCGAACTCGTAAAGCTCCAGAATGGCGGTTTTCTCCCGGGTTTGCGACTGCTGGCGGCGCACGCCGGTGATCCAGACGGCCAGTTCCGAGAGCTTTCTCTGGAGGGGGAGCACCTTGCGCAGGGTGCAACAGAGGTTCGGCGAGCGTTCCCAGAGCCGGTCGCCGTGTTCGGCGGCCTGTTCTTCCGGGGTCTGCTCCGGGTGAACGCTTTCGATGGTGATGTTGAGGAAGGCTTCCAGCCGCGCCTTGAGTTCCAGCGTTTCGGGAAAGAGAAACCCGGTGTCGATGGTGAAGACCGGCAGCGGCAGCCCCGCCCGCGCGGCATGGTGCAGCATCACCAGCCCGGCCCCCTGAAAACTCGTGCCGATCGCCGCCCGGGCGCCAAACCGCTCCCAGGCCCAGCGCAGCACGGTCTCCAGCGACGCCGACTCAAACTCCCCGGCGAGCGCGCGGACTTCGTCTTTGCTGATTTCTTCGGCGGCGATGGACATGAAAAAAGGGTCGGGAAAGGTCGAAAAAGGTCGGGAAAGGGTCGGATCGGTGATTTTACTAATTACCTACAAGGAATAGGGAGAATCCATATTGCCGGAGGTTTTCCGCAGACGCAAGGGAAAAAACGGCTGCCTTTACCAATCTACCAATCGCCGCCCAAAGGGATTCCTGCCGGAACGCCGGGCGCGAAGAGAGGGGTTTCCTCAGGCCGGTATCTCTTTCTCCGGGGGATTTTCCGGAGCGGAGGAATCGCCGAACTGCCGCTCCCAGACGTAGCGGCGCAGGAGCACCTTGAGCGTCGCCGTCAGCGGGACGGCCAGCAACGCGCCGAGCAGACCACCGACCAGCAGAGACCAGGCGAAGACGGAAACGATGATCGTCATCGGGTGAAGCCCCACGGAACTTCCCACGATCCGGGGCGCGATGAGCAGCCCGTCCAGATTGGTGACGATGACGAAAACCAGCGTGACCCAGAGGACCATCTCCAGGCTTTTATCCGCCGCCTGAAACTGGACGGCGGTGATGAGCGCGGCGGGAATCCAGCAGAGGATGATGCCGACGTACGGGACCAGCTGGAAGATCGCCACCATCAGGCCGATGAGGAGGGCGAACTTGACCCCCATGAAGAGGAGGACGATGCCGAGGATCGCCCCGTCGATCATGGTGACGATGATCTGCCCGCGAAAGAAGGCGATGAGGTAGTTGTTGATCTCGGTAAGGCAGTCCACCACCTCATCCTTGAAGGACGAGGAACGCAGCGGCAGGTAGTGCCCCCAGTTCCGGGAGATCGTCCCGGCGTTGAGGAGGAAAAAGAAGAGATAGATCGGCACGACGATCATGCCGAGCAGGAAGCCGAACGCCCCGAGGAACCCCTGAAGCCCGCCGCTGATGAAGCTCCAGATTTTCGGCGGCAGCAGCGGAAGCTGCGCCTGAAGCCACTCGATCCCCTGAGCCACCCACGGGTTGTCCCCGAAGCGGAGCTGGAAGCGCGTCACGAAATCGGTAATCATCGTCCGCCCCCGTTCAACGAAGGCGGGCGCCTGATCCGCCAGTTCGAGGCTCTGGTGATACGCCTGCGGGATGAGCCAGCTCATCAGGCCGACGAGCGGCAGGAAGACCAGCGCGAAGACGTAGATGACCGCCATGGTCCGGTTGATGCCCCGGCGCGTCATCTTGTCCACCAGCGGGTTGAGCAGATAGGCGAGGATGCCGGCGATGGCCACCGGGATCAGGATCGGCTGGAGAAACCCGAGCACTTTCCCCATTCCCAGAACGAGGCAGACCCCGAGCGTGCCCAGAAAGGTGATGGCAAGGCCGGTCAGGGCCGACCAGAGAATCTTCTTTTGCCAGCGGGTTGGGTAGGAGCGGGGGATCATGGTCGGGCCTTTACCTAGCAGTTTCAGCTTCGGGACGCCACAAAAAGAAACGGACCCGCCTCGGGAAAGACGGGTCCGCGCATTTTGGAAAAGGAAGTGCTTTTTCGCTTACATCTTCTCAATAATCAGCGAGCCGAACTCGGAGCATTTGACCTCCGTGGCGCCTTCGGTGAGGCGGGCGAAATCGTACGTCACCCTGCGCGATCCGATGGCCCCGTTGAGCCCCTTGATCACGAGGTCCGCCGCTTCGGTCCAGCCGAGGTGGCGGAGCATCAGTTCACCCGAGAGGATGACGGAGCCGGGGTTCACGCGGTCGAGGTTCGCGTACTTGGGAGCCGTCCCGTGGGTGGCTTCGAAGATCGCGTGGCCGGAGAGGTAGTTGATGTTCCCGCCCGGCGCGATGCCGATGCCGCCGACCTGCGCCGCGAGCGCGTCGGAGAGGTAGTCGCCGTTGAGGTTGAGGGTGGCGATGACGTCGAAGTCGTCCGGCCGGGTCAGCACCTGCTGGAGGGTGATGTCCGCGATGGCGTCCTTGATGACGATGCCCGCGCCGGGCTTCCCTTCGGGGATCCTGCACCACGGGCCGCCGTCGAGTTCCACCGCGCCGAATTCGTTTTTCGCGACTTCGTAGCCCCAGTCCCGGAAGGAGCCTTCCGTGTACTTCATGATGTTCCCCTTGTGGACGAGGGTGACGCTCTTGCGCCCGTTGTCGATCGCGTACTGGATCGCCGCCCGGACCAGGCGCGCCGTCCCCGGCTCGGAGACGGGCTTGATGCCGACGCCGACGGAGGCGATGGATTCCCCGCCGAAACGGACCTTTTTGAAATCCGCCGGGGAGGTTTCCTTGAGCCATTCGAGGAATTTCACCGCCTGCCCGCTGCCCGCCTGCCAGTCGATCCCGGCGTAGATGTCCTCGGTGTTTTCCCGGAAGATCACCATGTTCACCTTTTCGGGATGTTTCACCGGGGAGGGGACGCCCTCGAAGTACTGCACCGGGCGGACGCAGACGTAAAGATCGAGCAACTGCCGCAGCGCGACGTTGAGGGAGCGGATGCCGCCGCCCACCGGGGTCGTCAGCGGACCCTTGATCCCGACGAGGTAATCGCGGAAGGCTTCCACCGTGTCATCGGGGAGCCAGTTGTCGAAGCGGTCCTTCGATTCCTGCCCGGCGAAGACTTCGAACCACGAAATTTTGCGCTTGCCGCCATAGGCTTTCTCAACCGCCGCGTCGAGGACACGGACGCTGGCCGCCCAGATATCGGGCCCCGTTCCGTCTCCCCGGATGAAGGGGATCACGGGATTGTCGGGGACATTGAGAACCCCGTTGGAGATTGAGATTTTGCCGCCGGCCGGAGGAGTAACGTCTTTGTATGCCATAGAGTAAGGTGCAGGCACTAAATCAGAAGCTCGCCTCCGGGTCGAACGATTTTCTCCCTTCTATTGGATAAACTTATGAAACCGGCCCCGCTCAGCGCCCGGTCTTGCCGTGGGGCGCGTCCACCTTCTTGCTCTCCGGCGAATCGTGCTGGCGCAGGAAAATGGAGAGGATCACGATCGAGAGGACCGCGAGAAACTCGCTCTGCCAGTTTTGCAGGGACTGGAACCAGAACTCCGCGTCGGTGAGCCATTGGACGCGTGAAAGCGCCGCCAGCCCGAATCGGGCGCGTTCCTCGTTGGCGGCGCGCAGGCCGCCCTCGGCGTGGAGGGCAAAGGAGATGGCAAAGAGGGTGAAAAGCGCGAGCGAAAGGGAGTTGCGGTAGAGGAAACCGGCTTTCTCCTTCTGTTCCTTCTCCGGATCGTCCGGGTCTTTGGATTCCGCCGATCCTTTCTGGAAGAGATAGCAGGTCAGCAACACATAAGCGCCCATCTGGAGAAACTCGCTCTCCCAGTTTTCCCCGGTCGCCTGCCAGAAATGACCGCTTCGCAGGTAGGCGCCAAGGGTGACGGGGGCCTGGGCGAAGTGAGCGCGCTCTTCATTATAGGTTTTCCATCCGGCCCAGGCCTGCCCCATCCAGAAGAGCAGAAAGAGGCTCGCCAAGGTGATCGAGAGCCCGTTGTAGTAAAAAAACTTTCTGATTCCGGGGAGAAATCGCGACATGGCGGGGTGCCTCTTTCCCTTTTTCGGGAGAGGAGGGAGGTTCGGCCTTGCCCTTATCATCCCCTGATCGCCTCACCCCTTGAGCAGTGATTGGGCGCCATCCACGTAAACCTCGCTGCCGCTCACGTGGCTGGAGGCATCGGAAACCAGAAAGCGGATCAGCCGGGCCACATCCTCCGGGCAGCCGGGCCTGCCGCCGGTGAGCGGGACGCCCCCTTCGGGAAGGAGCACCGGCAGGTGCAGGCCCTCCGTATCGCGCTTTTCCGTCGATTCGCCGATGTTCGTCCGGATCGCTCCGGGGCAGACGACGTTGACGCGCACGCCGTCTTTGGCCAGCTCCAGGGCGGTCATCTTCGCAAAGGCGACCTGCGCCGCCTTCGAGCACGAGTAGGCGGTCGCCCCGGTGTTGCTGAAGGTGCGTGTTCCGTTGATGGAAGAGACGATGACCACGGCCCCGCCGTTCCTTTTGAGCAGGGGGAGCGCGTATTTCACCGTCAGGAACGTGCCGCGCAGGTTGATCGCCAGCGTTTTGTCCCACTCGGAGGCTTCCAACTCCTCCAGCGGAGCCCAGACGCCGTTGATTCCCGCGTTGGCCACCACGGCGTCGAGCCGTTTCCATTCCCGGGCCAGCGTATCGTAAGCCGCGATCATCTCGGCTTCCCGGGAAACGTCGGCCACCAGCACGCGGTGATCGCCGCCGCCCTCCAGCGTGGCCCGTGTCTTCTCCAGCTTTTCCCGGGTCCGCCCGAGCAGCGCCACGGAAGCCCCGGCCTCGGCCAGGGCCTGTGCGGTGGCCTGTCCGATCCCCGATCCGGCTCCGGTGACAAGGGCATGGCGGTCTTTCATCGCTTTCATGTATCAGAGAACGCAGCCCGGCCCGGTTGCGGTTGCGCGGGCGGAAATCAGTTGCGCGAAGGCTCGGGAGGAAGCTCCACGAGTTCGAACCAGTATTTGCCGAGGGTGCGGAGGAGATCGACCAGTTCGTCGAAGGTCATCGGCTTGATGATGTAGGAGTTGACGCCGAGGTCGTACGAACGAAAGACGTCTTCATCCGCACGGGAACTGGTGAGGACGACCACCGGGATTTGCCTCAGCTCCGGATCGCGCTTGATCTCCGCAAGCGCTTCCCGGCCATCGAGACGCGGCATGTTCAGGTCCAGCAGGATCAGCCCCGGGCGCGGGGCGGCCTCGCTTTCCGCGTAGCGGTTGCGGTGGCGCAGGTAATCGAGAAGCTCCTCTCCGTTGACCACGAAGCGGAGTTCATGCCCGAGTTTTCCCTCCTGCACCGCTTCATGGGCAAGCCGACGGCCTTCGTCGTCATCTTCGGCCATCAGGATCGTGAACGCGCGCGGCTTCATTGGATGTGAACAGCTCTCGGGGAGGGATCGGATGCGGTGGTCCGGCTGCGCGCCTCCTTTTGCTTTTGCCGGAGGTTTTTGAGCCGTCGCGCGCCGTAGCCGCGATTCGTTTTTTTCAGGGCGATCCCGTATTGCTCCATCGCCTTCCCCGGTTCCCCTCGCATCTCATGAATTTGCCCGGCCAGTTCGTAGGCCTGCGCCAGTTCCGGGGCGAGGGAGATCGCTTTGTGAGCGGCTTGCAGGGCCTCGTCTCCCCGGCGTTGCGCCAGAAGCACTTCGGCCAGCCGCAGGTAGTGGCCGCGATCCCGCGGAGCGAGCGCGATGGCGTCGCGGAAGGCGGCTTCGGCCTTTCGGAAGAGGGCAAGCGCGGCCACCGGCTCCCGTTCCTGCGTGGCGCTCCGCATCAGGGCCTCTCCCGCGAGGCGGTGGAGCCGGGGTTGCCGCGTGTCGATGGAGAGCCCGCGCCGGGCTTCCAGATAGGCCGCCGCGGCGTCTCCCTTGAGCAACCGGTTTTCCGCCCGCAATCCGTAAACTTCCCCACGCGCTCCCCAGACACCGGCCAGGAGAAGGAGGGCGAGAGCCGCGCCCGCCAGCCCGGAGAGCAGGCCGGGCCCCGTATCCCCCCGCCACGCCGGAGCGAGCAGCCCGGCCACGGCGGCGGCCAGCAGGGCGTTGGCGGGAAGCTGGAGGTTGAAGTCGAACCCCATCTGGAGGGAAAAGAACGCCGCCGCCGCCAGCCCCCCGAGCGCCAGCCCGGCCCGGTTGCTGCCGGTCCGCATCCCGGCAAGCGTGGCCGCGAACCGTTGCCAGCCGGCCCGGGCGTGCGCCAGCGCCACCCCCAGAAGGAGCAGCGCGCCGGGGATGCCGTACTCTGCCGCGCTCTGGAGCCAGTCGTTGTGGACATGGTAATCCTCCCGGTGGTTTTCCCCCTTTCGCCAGAGACGGGAGTAGTACGTGAACGAGCCGGGGCCGCCTCCCGTCAGCGGCGCGGCCTCCACCTCTCGCCATGCCACTTTCCAGAGTTCCAGACGATAGGAATCGACCAGAAGCCGCTCCAGCCGGGCCTGCACCGCGGGCCGGTTCCAGCCGAGGGCCGCCAGCGCGCCGAGCGGGAGGAGGATGGCGAGGAAAAGCCCCGCCGCGAGGCGAAGGCTCCAGCCCTGGACCGCGAAGGCCCTCAGCGCGAGCGCGGTGACGACCGCCATCCCAACGACCAGCCCCAGAAAGCCGCCACGGCTCAGGGTCAGCGCGCCGCCCACCAGCGCGAGCAGCCCGCCAAGCGCGAAGAGCCACCGGAGCGGCCACCGGAGCCGCCCCGCAAACGCCAGCGAGAGCGCGAGCAACCCCGTGCTGTTGAGAAACCAGCAGAGATGGTTCGGGTTGAGGTAAGTTCCCCGGGCGCGACCGCGGGAGCCCTCTTCGTACCAGAGCCGGAGCTGTTCCGAGTACCACCCCTGCGGCGCTCCCTTGAGAACCCCGTCAAGCTGCGCGATCCCGAGGCCCGTCTGGACAAGCGCCCCCGCCACGAGCAGGCCGATGAAGAGGAGCCGGGCCCGGCTGCCGGTCACCACATTGGCCATCAACAGGTAGATCACCAGGCAGCCGAGCGTCATCCGGAGGGCGGCGGCGGCCAGCCCCGTATCGGGCGACTCCCGCGCGCACCACCAGAGCCATGCCGCCAGCGCCGCCACCAGCCAGCGGGCGGGACCGATCCGCCCCAGCGAGCGCCAGCCGATGCCCGCCGCCACCCCCAGCACCAGCAGGGAAGGGAGGGCCAGCGCCGCCCGCATCGCCCCGGCATGAAAAAACTGGCCGATTAAAATGGAAAGCGCCGCCAGCACGGCGACGAGGGTCTGCACGGGTGCGCCGGGGTGCACCCCCGATCCCGCCCGGGATGCGGCATGGCGTGGCATCGGGCGCTTGCCGCCGCGCCTTCTCATCGGCAGAGGGGTTCGGACGGGAGGTTCCTCTGCCGATGAGCGGTTCGGGCGATCAATGGCGGAATCGGGCGCTTCCATGAAGGATCAGGACGAGGGATCGAGATCGGTTTCCTCCACCGTCTCCACGGGATAGGGAAAGGGAACCGATCCGAAATCCATCGGGAACCCCCCGCCGGGCACCCAGGCGGGGCCGCCCTGATAGAGCGGACCCGGCGGGCCTTCCCCAACCGCCGGGGGGGCGACCTCCTTGTCCACGATCGTTTTTCCGTCTTCCCCCACCGGGGGCAGGCCCGTTCCCGCGAGCCGGAAGCCCCGGTTGTTGGCTTCGGCCAGAGGCGAGAACGCATCGGCGAAGACGAAGTGGACCGGCCTCACGGGAGCGGAGACCGCCGGGCGGTAGTCGCTTTGTTCCGGCGCGCGGTCCACGATCTCCATCACCATCCGGTTGCGCATGGCATCCGGCCAGAGCGGCCCGCGCTGGTAGCGGGGTTCCTGTTCCGGGGTGGCTGAACGGTAAAAGGCGGCCTTGTACCATTCGTTTTCATCGGGAATCCAGTAGCGGGCGTCCGCGGAACGCCCGACAGCCCTCTTCGGGGAGCCGGAAAGATCGTAGCTTCCCCGTTCCGTGGAGCTTCCGGGAACGCCGCCGTTGGAATACCAGTTCACATAACGGGCCGCATCCAGCCAGTTGACGAACCGCACGGGCCGGTCCGCGTTTGCCTCCCGGAGCTGATAGCGTTCGCCTTCGGGCCGGTCCGGATCGACCCGGATGCCGCCTTCGGGATGGGAGGCCATGTCCGGGTGATAGAGCCGGAGCCGGTTCTCGCCGGTCAGGTCCACGGCATTGAGGAAACGGACGTATTGGCGAAAGGAGACCGGTTTCCGGCTGATCTCGTATGGATAGGCCACCGCACCGTAACCGTTGCTCTCCGGGGCGTTTCCGGGCGCTCCGATGGAGAGCATTTCCATCGTTTCCTGTGCCGATGCCAGGGGGGCGGCGCCGATCATCATCACCCCCCCGGCCAGCAACCCGAGCAAACGTCTCTTTTTCATGGCGCAGGCTCCCTCTTTCTTTCAGATCGCCGCCGCCCGCCGCCGACGCAGGAGGAAGACGGTCCCCATCGCCCCGAGCAGCAGCACCCAGGTGCCCGGTTCCGGGACGGCGTCCACGTAGATCTCCGGATTGCGCACACTGTAGATCAGGCTCTCGCCATTGCCCAGCAGGTTAAGGAGGCTGAGCTGCGCGAGCGTGTTGGCGGACCATTCAATGGAGAGCGGCCCGTTGGCCGGATTATAGTTAAAGGGCACCATCACGTTCTCGTATTCCTCGCTGATGATGCTGACCACGCCGAGAATCTGCGCGAGCCCCGTCTGCTGATAGACCGGTGTGGCCCCTTCGCGGATGGTGAGCGTGATATTGTCGAAGAGGCCCGGGTTTCCCGAGAGGATGGCGCTGTTGAGGAGCACGTCGAAGTTGTAGGCAAACGATTGGGTGGGTGGCGTCCAGCCATCGCTGCCGGTGATCGTGGCACTGGCGTCCCAACTGGAGTTCAGGTTGATTCCCACCAGATTGCTGATCCCCGAAGTCACCATCTTGAAATTGAGTTCATTCGGGTTCACCTCGGTCATCGTTTCGGCTGTCCCGAGCACCACCACGGCTCCGACGGAAGCCGCCCCGGTGGAGGTGAGGCTCCATCCCCCGCCGCTTCCGGCTTCCGGCGCATTGTTATAGGCGATGACCAGGGATAACCCCGGAGCCGGAGCGGTGACCGAGCCGGGGGCGCCGTTGTCAAAGTGGACAATATCGTCCGCCGTGGACGGGACAGGGTAGGGAAGAACCCATTGCTGGGCGTTGGCTCCGGCGATCCATCCAAACATTCCCGCCGCCAGAAGCAGGCGGCTCAAATGACGGAAGATGGACCGGTTGACGGAAACGGGCGAAATGAAGGTAGGTACTTTCATAATGTGTGATTGCCTTTTGATTCGCCGCCCGCGAATGCTTTGCATGAAGGGTATTCAACGACAGGGCCGATACGGGAAATCCCCCCTGTTCATGCCGGTTTCCGGGCAGCGGGGAGCGCCCGGGGCCTAGGTTGTGTTTACGAATTGAGAAAGATGGATGAAAAGATGCGTTTTGAGATCAAAATCGGGCTTCTGAGGAAGGCCGAATCGAGATTCGGACGCCTGAAGAAACCGACTTTTGGGCCAAAAGGCGGCTTTCAGCCGCTTTCGGCAAATTCGTAAACACAACCTAGTCCGGAAAGCCGCCCTTTTCAGGGAGAGACGAGACCCGCGCGAATGGCGAAGCGGGTCAGGCGCACGGCATCGTGCAGATTGAGCTTCTGCATGACCCGCTCGCGGTATTTCTCCGCCGTTTTGAAGGTGATCCCCATCTCCGGCGCCATTTCCTTGGTGGAAAAGCCTTCGGCGATCAGGCGCAGCGCGGTCATTTCGCGTTCCGTCAGGGCTTGCGGGGAGCGGCGGGAAAGGGCGGGGGGGAGAAAGAGATAGCAGCCGCCATCAAGCAGCGTCGTCACCGCCCGGCCAAGCGCTTCGAGCGGGCTTTCCCGGAAGACGAGGCCATGGACGCCCGCGTCCACCAGCGGATGAAGAATGTCGGGATGATTCCATGAGGGGAAAAGGAGGATGCGCGTGGCGGGATACGATGCGCGCACCCTTTGGATGAACGGGAGCGGTCCCATGTCGCAGAGCGCCACATCGGTGATCAGCAGTTGCGGCGGGTTCCATTCAAACGTCGTGAGCGCCTCCCGGGCGGACGCGCTTTCCCCCGCCACACAGCACCCGTCCGTTTCCAGATAATGGCGCAGCAGGTTGCGGATGGAGGTTTGCGGGTCGAGCAGATGAACCCCGTGCGCCGGGCTCTCCGGTTCCGCCGGAAAGGGAGGAGTCCTCACGCCTTGCGTTGAGGCTGTATTGATGGGGTTTCCGTTCGAGAGCATGATTTTTGCGTTCCGCCGAACGTGATTGAAATCGCTCCGGAAGCCGCTTTTTAAGGTCTCGGGAGGGCCTGAAAAGGCGGGCCGGGAAGCGGTGAGACCCGGGGCCGGGGAGTCCCCGGGAGAAGGGATCAGGGAGACTCAGCGGCATCCGGTCTTTGCCCGAACGGTGTTTCCGTCGATCCAGCGGCTCCCGATCAGGGTGGCCCGGGGAAAGCCGGGGATGCCGCGTTCACCGTTGTGGATCATGCCGATGAGCATTTCCACGGCGGCTTCGCCCACGATGTCGTTGTTCTGATGCATGCCCGCCCAGTCGGGGTGATCCGCCCGCCACTCCATCTGGACAAGCCCGATCTCCCCGGGCACCGCCACCCCGGCGGCTTCCACCCAGCGCCGGATACGGTGGTAGAGGGTCAGGATCACATCCGGGCATTCCCGGCGCAGCCAGCGCGTGAAGCGTTCGCGATCACGCGGCTGGTCCGTATCGGTGTCGGTGTAAAACGGTTCCAGCCGGCCTTCGGCGGGAAACATCTCCTGCGCGATCCGGAACCCGGCGCTGAAGCGGCGTTCCACGAGATGGTCGATCCCCCGGTCGAGCACCAGCGCGGGGCGTTGATAGCCGAGATGGTGAATGCGTTCCATGGCCCGGGTGACCAGCAGGTGGTGATCGCTACAGGCGAAGGAGAGCGCCGGATCGCGGGTGGCGACGCCGGTGACGACGCACGGCGCGGTCTCCAGCGCGGGAAGAAAACGTTCCGGCAGGCGATTGCCGCGCATCAGGCCGACGAGGATCATGCCGCGGATGCCGCGCGCCTGAAAGATGCGCTGGAGCCGCCCGCCATCGGCCGCCGGGTCGTGCAGCCAGAATTCATCAAGCGTGTAGCCGGTGGCGGCGGCCCGGCGGTGGCATCCCGCGACATAGCTTGGAATGGTCGGATGCGTCCGGAAGGCGTCCCGTTCCTCATGGGCGTTGATGAGCGCGAGCGTGGCCCGGTGCCCGCCCCGCGCTCCGCGGCGCAGTTCGGACATCAGATGGGCGAGGGTCGGGTTCTTCCGGTAGCCGAGTTCCGCCGCCACCCGCGCGATCCGTTCCCTCGTGGCGGGCGGGATCTGCGGATCATTGCGCAACGCCAGCGATACGGCATTGCGCGAGACCCCGGCGGCCCGGGCCACCTGCTGCATGGAGACGGAAGGCTTCAAATGCGAGTGGTACTTTCCGCCACCATGCCAGAGCCGGGGCCAAAGCGCCACCGCAAGAATCATCCCCCGCTCAGATCAGGCGCAGCGAGCGGAGCAGCGGGGTGTCGATCCGGCCGGTCACCGGCAGGGCCCTGTCCACCTGGTAGGTGCGGATGGCGGCGCGGGTCTGGGGGCCGACCACTCCGTCGATCGCTCCGTTATAATACCCGCGGCGGGCCAGTTCACGCTGGACTCCGGCTGCGCTGGAGTAGCTGTTGGCGACGTAGACCGGGCGGGGCTGCACCACCGGAGCGGTCACCACCACCGGCGCGCTGTAGTAGTACGGGCGGTAGTAAGGCCGGTAATAGGACCGGTAATAAGGCGCGGAGTAAAAACCGACGCTCACCCGCGGGCCATGATAGTAGCGACCATGGTGATGATGATGGTGATAGTGCTTGTGATGCCGGTAGCTGCGGGCCATTGCAGGAGAAGCGGCGATGCCAAGTCCCAGGACCGCCACGATGACCATTTTCAAGAGATTCGTATTCATGACTGACACCCCTTTAGACCCTCCGGAGGGTTCTTTCATTCAATTTTTTTTCAGGGCGACAAAGGTTCCCTCAAACTCCACGGCCACGCCTTCCTCCCCGGCGATCGTCACGCGGAGCGAAATCCGGCATTTCCCGTGGCGGGCGAACTGCTGGCGAAACGGCGCAAGCACCTCCTCCCCGGGAACGAAACAGGTGGCGCGAAGCGTGGAGCGGACCGGGTTACGGTACGAGATCCGGCTCTCCCGGATGACGAGATGCGCGTGCGGATCGCCGAGGTGCGCCCAGAGCACCGTGTAGCCCGCAAGCGTCGCCAGCGCGCCGAGGCTTCCGCCGAACGCGGTTTCAAGGTGGTTGCGGTTGGGCGGGAGGGGCGCTTCGAGCATGAGCTTCTGCGCCGTCGCTTCCGCCACCCGGACTTCCATCGCCCGGGAGAGGGGGATTTTCGCGTGAAGAAAGGCTTCGAGTTCAGCGGCGCTCTGCATGAAAACAAGGCATCGTCCCTCAATCAACGCTGGCCGGGCAGGGAAATGCCCCGCAGCTTCCGGTAAAGCGCCACGGCGTAGGAATCGGTCATCCCGGCCACGAAATCGGTGATCCTCTGGAGCCGGGGATAAGGATCGGGGTCGATCCGGCGGTCTTTGCCGATGAATTGATCGGGGACAAGCCGCAGGAGCGTGCGGGAACGGCCGCCTTTGCGCCCCGCCGCCTCGTCTTCCACCGCCTGCACGAAGAGATCGAGCAACCCGCCGATCACCTCGAACCCGGCGGCTTCGATCTCCAGCCCGCGCGGGCTCACGTAGATCGTTTCCATGGAGCGGCGCTGGATTTTCGCCAGCGCTTCCGCCGCCGGGGCGCAGTCGATGAGCGGGCGGTCAAAGGTTCCCGCGAGGATTTCCGTTTCATGGGCAAGGAAGACTTCCGCCGCCTGATCGACCACCGTGCCGATGGCCATGGCGCGCAGCATCTCGATCTGTTCCTTCTGGCCCTCAAGCCGGGCGGCCCGCTCAAGGGCATCGGGCTTGCCGATCACTTCGCTGAAAGCATGGCTGACTTCCCCGCCGGAAAGAATGCCCAGCCGCACCCCGTCCTCGAAATCGACGAGCCGGTAGCAGATGTCGTCCGCGGCTTCCACGAGAAAGGCAAGGGGATGCCGGGCCCAGCAGGCGGCGTCTCCGGAGCGGCGCAGCATCCCGGTTCCCCCGGCGACTTCCGCGAAAAGGGGCGATTCCGAAAGGAAAAACGAGAACTTCTTGCTCCCGGCTCCGCCCCGGAGTTCCGCCGGGGTGTCGGAGGCGACCGGGTACTTGGCGAAGGCGGCGAGCGTGGCGCAGGTGAGTTGCAGGCCCCCTTCGTTATCGGGCATCTGGAGCCGGGTCAGAATGCGGAATCCCTGGGCGTTTCCTTCGAAGCGTTCGAAATCGTGGCGCTGGGCGGGGGTCAACCGTTCACTGAGCGACCGGGCGACCGGGGAGGTCGCAAACCAGTGCCGGATGCCGTCCTCGCCGGAATGGCCAAAGGGAGGGTTGCCGATGTCATGAGCCAGACAGGCGGCCGCCACGATCGCCCCGATATCCGAGGGGTGAACGTGCCGGAGGCCATGGCGTTCCACCACGCGCGCCCCGATGTGGGTGCCGAGCGAGCGGCCCACGCAGGCGGCTTCCAGGCTGTGGGTGAGCCGGGTGCGCACGTAGTCGCTCTCCGCCAGCGGGAAGACCTGCGTCTTGTCCTGCATCCGCCGGAAGGCGGAGGAGAAGACGATCCGGTCGAAATCGCGCTGAAAGGGCGACCGGTGGGTTTCCATCGGCCCTGCCGTCCCTTTGCCGAGCCTGCCGAGCCGCGAGGAGCAGAGGAGGGTTTCCCAGCGCATCATGAGGAGAGGGAGGCGTCGCAACCGGCGACGACGGGGAGCCGCGGGCGTTCCCCCCGCACGTAGGCGAGGATGGCGGCCTGGTCTTCGCCCACGCTCCAGAAAAACCGGAGGAAGTCAGCCGGGTGAATATCGTATTTCTGAAAAAAGGCCCGGTCGCCGCCGCAGCCGTACATCAGATCGCGCGGAAGCTCCCCGCGCAGGCGGCAGTGTGCCTTGAGGATGAGCCGGGGGAGCCACCGGATGCCTTCGAGTTCCGCATCCTTGGCGGGAAAATCCGCGCGGACATAATGGCGTGCGGAGGGGATGCCGTTCTGGACCGCCAGGAAATACTCCCGCCGGATCGAGAGAATCAGGAACGCCGCGGACCAGTCGAGCGAATGGGCATCCTCCACGTAGTCGTAAAGCTCGATCGGCTTCGCGCCGATGGAGGCGAGCTGCGCCGTCTGCGCTTCGCTCAAAAGCGCCTCCGGCGAGCGGACCCCCTCGGCATAACGCCGGACGGCCTGTTCGTGGAGCGCGTGAAGCGTGCGGGTCCAGTGATAACCTTGCATGAGTGAGGGAGACTCTACCGGTACCGGCCCGGGAGGGCACGCAAAAAGGAGGGGGCGCTTTTCAAGGCGTGTTCAACATCCCCGAAAGCGTCTTGAAAAACGTCCTGAAACTCGGCGAAGCGTTGCGCGAAGGAGCAAGGTGAGGGGCGATCAGACCGGCGCGTTGCACTTTGGAGTAGTCGCCGGTGAGGGTGCCCAATTCCTGAGACGGGTTTCCGATCCGGTCAGGGGCGCGATACGGGCTTTGGCGGTTGGAAAAACGGCACCTTGGAAACGCCCTTCGGACAGCCTCGCCATCCCCGATGAACCAGCTTTCCAGTTCCTGGCAGACGATCCGGACCTTGAATCCTGCTTTTCCCGTATCAGCCGCGAGCCCGGCGATTTGATTTTTGATCCGGATGCAATCGCCCCCATCCGCATCCCGTATGATGATGAAAGAGGGATCGCCATAGGTCCATTTTCGCATCCGATCAGGGAAATTCCTCTCCAGATCGGATTTTCCGTTGAAATCAATCACCAGCCAGTCAACTCCTTGAGTCAGACCGGAAAAGCAACTCTGCATGAGTGCCTTGATCGTGACCGACATCGACCTTTCCTCGGTGAAAATAACGATCATTCCTTGCGCCGTATTCTTGCTCCGAGCCCTGTAAACATTCCCTGATCCCACAAATACCCCGCCTTGTCCCCCTGTCGCATCAGATCGGAGACGAGCGGGTCATCCTCCACCCGGTAGACATGGGTTAATCCCTCCTCCTTCTCCAGCAGGAAAATGGATTTTACCTCCACGGCATTCAGGAATTCCGGAGAATGGGTGGAAATGAAGACCTGCCCGCCCCGGCGGGAATAAGCCTGAAACTCCTCCGCCAGAAGGACCATCAATTCCGGGTAAAGCTGGTTTTCCGGTTCCTCGACGCAAAGTATTTTATGGGGCTGGGGATCGTAGAGCAGCAGCAGATAGGCAAACATCTTGATGGTGCCATCGGAGACATTGACATCGAGAAACGGCTCGACGAAGGCTCCGTCCCGATAACGGATGACGAGTTCTCCGGTTTCCATCGGCTTCGCCTCAATTTCCTTCACTCCCGGAACCCGCTCCTCCATTTTCCGGCAGATTTGATCAAAAACAGGACGATGCTCCTCATAGAGCCGAAGCGCGACCGAGGGGAGGTTATCGCCACGGGAAGAGACGTGCGCCCCCTCCTCCGGGCGTTTGGCGCCGCGCGCGGCGTTGATATGAATATCGGAGATGTGCCAGTGATCAATCAATTCCCGAAAGGCTTTGGCCGCCTTGAAGCGGTCAAATTGCCCGAGCCCCTTGATTGCCGGGATGTCCGGGGAACCGAGGGTTTGTTCCTCGCGATCAAGCTCTTCGTCCGGTTTATTGAAATCTTCCTCGTTGCTGACCGCCGTGCCGCTGCCGTTGGTGAAATCAATGAAGTGAAATGGCGAACCATACCGGCCCCGTTTGTAACGGAGAATCTCCCGGCGTATGATCGGCCGGGTGCCTTGCAGGCCGATCTCCAGCCGATAGGTCACCAGCCGTTCCCGACGGGCAATTTCGAGGCGGAATTTGATTTCGATGACAATTCGCTCCTTCGCGGGATCGCACCCCCGGGTGATCACTTCCCTGAAGCCGAGCAGCCCCCCCTCCTGCTGGAGGGCGACGCGAACATTGCTGTTGAGGCATTCCTTGAGAAAGGCGAACACGCGAAAAAGCGTGGTTTTGCCTGTCCCGTTTTTACCCACGAAAACCGCCATGGGCGGAAGGTTCCTCAAATGGACGTCCTTGAGTGCCTTGAAGTTTTTGACGCTGAATTCTTCGATGATCATATAAACCAACCCGCCGGACAGCCCGGGACGGTAACGTATTCCGGCACCGGTTCAAAGCTCTTTCGGGCGCCCGGCATGGCCCGATCCGCAAACCTCCCCCCGTAGGGAAAACCCCTATGGCCCAACCCGGCCTTTCCCCTCTGGAGTTTGCCCGGCGACCTGTCTTCTTTTATAAGTGAATGTCCAATCTTTCCCGATACGGGATCGCCGTCGGCTCGGTTGCGCTGATCACTCTGGCCGAGGCGGTCCCTGGTTTCCCCCGGCACCTGGAGTTGTTCCTGGCCGCCGTGGCGGTGAGCGCGTTTTTTGGCGGTTCCCGGGCGGGATTGCTGGCTCTCGGGCTCAGCCTCGGGGTCTATCTCTGCTTTCTCGCGCCGGAAGGAGCTTCGGCGCTTCATCTCGTTTACCGCACGCTGCTCCTTTCGCTGGCGTCGGCGCTGATCCTTGCCGCGGTGTATGTCTGGCGTTGCGGGAGGGTCCGCACCCGGGAGCTTCAGTCCCGGGAAACCGAGCTTCGCAAAGCGATTGCGGAACTGCGGCTCTCCAAGGAAAAGGCGGAGATGGCCAGTCAGGCCAAGGACCGCTTTCTCGCCGCCCTCAGCCATGAACTCCGCACGCCGCTCACTCCCGTGCTGCTGGCGGCGGAGGGGCTCGAAGCGCGCAGCGGGCTCTCCGAGGAGGCGCACAAGGAGATCGCCCTCATCCGCCACCACGTCCGGCTGGAGGCCCGGCTCATTGATGACCTGCTCGATTTTACCCGCTTTGAAAAAGGGAAAATCCACCTCGAACACCAGCAGGTGGACCTGCACGAAGTCCTCGCCGCCGCCATCGACCTCGTTCGGGACGAGGCGACGCGCAGGAACATCCGGATCGTTTTTCACCCGGACGCGCCGAACCCGCATGTCAACGGGGACCGCACCCGGATCAAGCAGGTGGCGCTCAATCTCCTCAACAACTCGCTGAAATTCACCCCCGCCGGAGGGAACATCACCGCCACCACCCGCAACACCGGGGAGAAGGTCGCCGTTTCCGTGGCGGATACCGGCATCGGCATTGAGCCGGAGGCGCTCGGGCGGCTTTTCAACGCGTTTGAAAACATCGGGGCCGATCAGCACCGCTTCGGCGGCATCGGCCTGGGGCTCGCGATCGCCCGCAAGGTGGTGGAACTCCATGGCGGCGAGATTCACGCCGAGAGCGCCGGACCGGGCAAGGGGGCGCTCTTTACCTTCGCTCTTCCCATCTGCGAGCAACCGGCGGAACCCGCGGCCGCCTGCGACTCCTCTCACCTGCGCATCCTGCTGGTGGAAGATCATGAGCCGACGGCCTTCATCCTCTCCCGCCTGCTCAAGCGCCACGGCCACGCCGTCCGCATGGCCGCGAACCGGCACGAAGCCTTTTCGCTGGCCGGGTTCCCGATCGACCTGCTGGTGAGCGACATCGGTCTGCCCGACGGTAGCGGGATCGACGTGGTGCGGCACTACCGCGAGGTGCAGAAAAACTTCAAGGCGATCGCCCTGAGCGGTTACGGGATGGAAACCGATGTCAAACGGAGCCTCGCCGCCGGGTTTGACCGGCACGTGACCAAGCCGATCGACTTCGAGGCGCTCCGGCACGCCATCGGTGAACTCTTCCGGCTGGAGAGTCACTGATGGGGCAGGTGGGGCACGGCCCACGCCCGGGCGTCGAAAAAGCCGTCTCCGGGAAATTGCATTTTCAGGTTTTCAAGCCCGGGGCAACCTTCTATCATTTCAGGTTTCCATGAATCTCGTAAACGTAGCGATCGTCGGCGCTTCGGGCTATTCGGGCCAGGAGTTGATCCGCATCCTGATGCACCATCCCCATGTGAATCTGGTCTGTGTCACCTCGCGCCAGAGCGAAGGGCAGGCCATCGGCGAGGTGTATCCCCGTTTCCGAAAAGGCCGGTTCGCCGGGCTTGCGTTTTCCCCTTCCACGGTGGAAGCGGTGACCGGCTCCGGGGCCACGATCGCGTTTCTGGCGCTGCCGCACGGGCTTGCCCACGAGTTCGCCCGCCCGCTGCTCGATGCCGGGCTGCGGGTGATCGACCTGAGCGCGGATTTCCGGCTCAACGACGCCGCCGTCTACGAAGAGTTCTACAAGGGGGCGCATCCCGCGCCGGAACTCCTCCCCGAAGGGGTCTACGGCCTGCCGGAGCTCTACCGGGAGCAGATCGCCGGGGCGCGGCTGGTCGCCTCCGCCGGTTGTTACCCCACGAGCGTCCTTCTGCCGCTTCTCCCGCTCCTGCGCGGGGGGCTGATCGAGAGCGATTCGATCGCCGTTTCGAGCCTCAGCGGCGTAAGCGGCGCGGGCCGCAAGGTGGCGCTCGACTATCTCTACTGCGAATGCAACGAGAACGCCCGGGCGTACGGCCTGCCCAGGCACCGGCATCTCTCGGAGATCGAGCAGGAGCTTTCTCTCGCCGCCGGGCATCCGGTGGTCATCAGCTTCACCCCGCACCTGATCCCGCTCAACCGCGGCATCCTGACCACCATCTACGCCCGTCCCCGCGCCGGGGTCGCGCCGGAGGCGATCGGCCAGGCGCTGCACGCCGCCTATGACGGGGAGCCGTTTGTCCGGCTGCTTGGTCGCGAGAGCGTGGAGATCCGGAATGTGGCGCACACGAACTTCGTGGATATCGGCTGGCATCACGACCCCCGCACCGGCAGGATCATCCTGCTTTCCGCGGAAGACAACGTGGTGAAGGGAGCCTCCGGGCAGGCCGTCCAGTGTCTTAACCTCATGGGCGGGTGGCCGGAAGCCACCGCTCTCTCCTGAGCATCGCGCAACGATGCTCCCTCGGCACTCTTTGTTTCTTTCTCATGTCTGGAGACTCATTTACTGAAATCAAGGGCGGGGTGACCGCTCCGCGGTCGTTCCTGGCCGGAAGCGTCTATGCCGGGATCAAGGCAGGGAACACCTCCAGAGCGGACATCGCCTTTATCCATTCGGAGATCCCCGCTGTCGCCGCCGGCACCTTTACCACCAACCGCGTGAAGGCGGCCCCCGTACGCGTTTCCCGAGCGCACATCCGCGCGGAAGAGACGCAGACCATCGTGGCCAACAGCGGCAACGCCAACGCCTGCAACGGGGTGATCGGGATCGAGCACGCCAAGCAGATGGTCCGGGCCACGGCGAAGGCGTTCGGGGTGAAGGAGCGCGGCGTGCTGGTCGCCTCCACGGGGCGGATCGGCGTGCCGCTGCCGATCGAGGCGATGGAAGCCGCCATCGCCACCGCTCCCGGCGCCGTTTGCGACGCGAAGGGGGAGGGGAGCCTGCGGGCCGCGGAGGCGATCATGACGAGCGACACCTTCCCGAAGGAAATGGCCGTGGAACTGGAGCTTCACGGCACGACCGTCCGCATCGGCGGCATCGCCAAAGGGGCCGGGATGATCGACCCGAACATGGCGACGATGCTCGCCTTTGTGACGACGGATGCGACGATCGAAAAAAAGCTCCTGGGCGAAGCGTTGCTCGATGCCGTGGAGCAGTCCTTCAACCGGATCACCGTCGATGGCGACATGAGCACGAACGACACCGTGCTGATGCTGGCCAACGGCGCGGCGGGAGCCCCCGCGCTCCACAACGGCGACCCGGAGTTTGAGCGTTTTCAGGAAGCGCTCAATCATCTCCTTTTCAACCTCGCCCGGATGATCGTGGAAGACGGCGAGGGGGTCACCAAATTCGTCACCATCCAGGTGCACGGGGCCAAGAGCCGGCAGGATTCCCGGGAAGCCGCCGAGGCGGTGGCCAATTCCGTCCTCACCAAGTGCGCCTGGTTCGGGGGCGACCCGAACTGGGGCCGGATCATGGACGCCATCGGTTACTCCGGGGCGCGCATCCGCGAGGAGATGATCGACATCTATTACGACGGCCTCATCGCCGTCAAAAACGGCACCCCGGCTTCCACCCCGTTCGAGCAGTTGCAGAAAGTCGTGGCCGAGCCGCGCTTTACCATCACCATTGATCTCCACATGGGCGAGGCGGAGTACACGGTTTACACCACCGATCTCTCCACCCGCTACGTGGAACTCAACATGGGCGAATAACTGCCATAACCGCCGTCTTGCCCGCAGCCCCTTTTTTCCATCCGCGTTCCTTCGTTTTTCCATGCCACCGCTCTCTCATATCGCCCGCAGTGAATCCCTCATCGAAGCGCTCCCCTTCATCCAGAAGTACCGGGGGCAGTTGTTTGTCATCAAATATGGCGGCAGCGCCATGGAGGATGAGCACACCGTGGAGCGTCTCCTGCGCGATGTCGTCTTTCTGGAAGCCGTCGGGATCAACCCCGTCCTGATTCACGGCGGCGGGAAGGCGATCTCCCTCCGGATGCGCGAGGCGGGGCTCAAGACCCGCTTCGTGGACGGCCTGCGGGTCACCTGCCGGGAGTCGGTCGCCATTGTGGAGGAGGTGCTCGATCAGGCGATCAACCCGCGCATCGTCCGCACGCTCAAGGAGTTCGGCGGGAAGGCGACGGGACACTCCGGCAAGACGGTTTTCCGCGCGGAGAAGCTCCCGCCCCGCCGCGATGAAAAGGGGGAGGAGGTTGATCTCGGCTACGTGGGCCGGGTGGTGGGCGTCTCCACCCAGGCGCTTCTGGCCACCGTGGCGGAAGAGACCGTGCCGGTCATCTCCCCCATCGGCTGCGACGATCACGGGACGATCTTCAACATCAACGCCGACATCGCCGCCGGGAACGTCGCGACCGCCCTCGGGGCGGCCAAGCTCATTTACCTGAGCGACGTGCTCGGCGTCATGCGCGACCCGCAGCAGGCCGATTCGCTCATCCCGACGCTCCCGATCGCCGGGGTCCACAAGCTGATCGGCGAAGGGATCATCGCGGGCGGGATGCTGCCGAAGGTGGAATCCGCCATCGACGCGATCGAAAAGGGGGTCGGCAAGGTCCACTTCATCGACGGGCGCATCCCCCATTCGCTGCTGCTGGAAATTTTCACCAATTCAGGGGTCGGCACCGAGATTGTCGCCTGAGCCTTTCCTTTCCGATTCCGGGCAAACCAAAATGGACACCATTTCGCTTTTTGATCAATACGTCGTCCCGAACTACGGGCGTTACCCGATCGTTCTGGAACGGGGCGAGGGATGCCGCGTCTGGGACGAGGAGGGGAGGGAATACCTCGATTTCGGCGCGGGCATCGCCGTCTCCTCCCTGGGGCACAATCACCCGCGGGTGGTCCACGCGCTGGCGGATCAGGCCGCGCGCCTCATTCACACCTCCAATCTTTACTACACCCGGCCGCAGGGCGAACTGGCCCGGCGGCTGGTGAATGCCGTGGGGCATCCCGGCAAGGTGTTCTTCGGCAACTCCGGGGCGGAAGCCAACGACGGCCTTTACAAGCTCGCCCGCAAATACGGGAACGAGGCCCTCCCCCCCGCACCCCGGCACACCACGGGGGAGCCGGTGGAGTACGCCCCCTCTCGCTACGAGATCATCACCTTCGAAGGCTCCTTTCACGGGCGCACGCTGGCCGGGATCGCCGCCACGGGGCAGGAGAAGGTGCGCAAGGGGTTCGAACCGATCGTGACCGGCTTCCGCCACGTCCCCTTCAACGACGCCCCGGCGGTGCTCGACGCGATCACCAGCCGCACCGCCGCCATCCTGCTGGAGCCGATCCAGGGGGAGATCGGCATCCGCCCGGCGACCGCCGCCTTTTTGCGCACGCTCCGTTCCATCTGCGACGATCACGGGCTGCTCCTGATGTTTGACGAAATCCAGTGCGGCCTCGGGCGCACGGGCAACTGGTGCGGCTGGAAGAGCCTCGTGGGCGATACCGTCGTCCCGGACGCCATCAGTTGGGCCAAGGGGATCGCGGGCGGCTTTCCGCTCGGGGCGTTCTGGGTGCGGCAGAAGCCGGTCGAACTCAAGACCGGGGCGCGGATCACCCTCGACAACCTGCTCGGGCCCGGCTCCCACGGCTCCACCTTCGGCGGAACCCCGCTGGCGTGTGCCGTGGGGAACGAAGTCCTCTCCGTGCTGGAGGAGGAGAACCGGCTCGCCTATGCGGCGGAGATCGGCAAATACACGGTATCGGCCATCCGCGCCCTCGACTCCCGGCGCATCCGCGAGGTGCGTGGGGTGGGGCTGATGATCGGCATCGAGCTCACCCCGGACGCCTTCGGTTCCCAGGAAGCGCCGAACCGCGTCCTCATCGCCCGCCTGCACGAAGCCGGGCTGCTTTCCATCCCGAGCGGGACAAACGCCATCCGGTGGCTGCCTCCGCTCAACGTGACCCGGGAGGAGATCGACCGGGCCATTGAACTCCTCCGGCAAGGACTGGAGGGGTAAAGAATCACCCTTACGAGTTTGGTTAAACCCCTGCATGACGCAACATGAAGCATCTTCTCTCCATCGAGTCGCTGAGCGGCGGTGACATCGCCGAAATCCTCACCCTGGCCCGCACCCTCAAGGCGCAGCGCGGGTCGCGGACCGGAGAGCATCCGTTGCGAGGCCAGTGTTGGGCGATGATTTTCAGCAAATCCTCCACCCGCACCCGGGTGAGCTTCGAGGTCGGCATCCGCGAACTCGGCGGCGAACCGCTCTTTCTCAATGCCAACGACATCCAGCTTGGCCGGGGCGAACCGCTCAAGGACACGGCGCGGGTGCTTGGCCGGATGCTGCACGGCGCGGTGATCCGGACCTACGCACAGTCCGACGTGGAGCAGTTTGCGCAGTACGGCGGCATCCCGACGATCAACGCCCTGACCGACGAGGAACACCCGTGCCAGATCCTCGCCGATCTCTTCACCATCGGGGAACGGCTCGGCGGCTACGAAGGCAAGACCGTCGCGTTTGTCGGCGACGGCGCGTGCAACGTCCCGGTTTCCTGGATCTGGGCGGCGGCCCGGCTCAACTTCAAGCTGCGGATCGCCGCTCCCAAGGCGTTCCAGCCCGCCCGGGAACTGTTGCGGCGGGTGAACAGCCCGAACGTGACCGTCACCGACGACATCCGCGAAGCCGCTCGTGGGGCGGACGTGCTCTACACCGACGTCTGGGTGAGCATGGGGATGGAAAAGGAGGCGGAATACCGGCTCGCCCAGTTCGGCGGCTACCAGATCAACCGCGATCTGGTGAAGCTCGCCGCGCCCGGGGCGCTCGTGATGCACTGCCTGCCCGCCTACCGGGGCAAGGAGATCACCGAAGAGGTGCTTGAAACCCACGCGGAAACGATCTTCACCCAGGCGGAGAACCGCCTCCATGTGCAGAAGGCGGTCCTGACGCTGCTGGCGCGCTGATTCGCCGCCCCGCTCTGACCCCCTATTTCCCACTCACTTCCACCGTGGCGGAGTCGGCGAAAAGCGCGTCGTCCCACCGCGTGCCGATCCCGTTGCCTTCGGGCGCGGTGATCAGCCCGTTGCGGACGGCGGGGAATCCGGTGACCAGCGCGGGATAACGCTCGCGCAGATTCACGCGCACCGTCTCCTGCCAGGCGACGTTCCCGCGCGCGATCCCGACGTGCACCCCGGCCAGCAGCGTGAGCGGGCCGGTGCAATCGTGCATCATCACGGGGATGTTGTACGCCTGCGCGAGATCGGTGATCCGGAGCGTCTGGGATACGCCGCCGACCCATGTCGGGTCGATCATGATATAATCCGCCGCCCGTTTTTCGAGCACGAGGCGGTAATCCTCCGTGCTGATGAGCATTTCACTGACCGCGATGGGCACCCCGCCCCGGTCGCGGAAATCGCGGATGGTATCCACACAGTCAGGCCGGATCACGTCTTCGAGGCAAAGGGGGCGGATCTCCCGCATCGCCTCCGCGATCCGGAGCGCCGCCGGAAGCTGGAAGAACCCGTGCCCGTCGAGCAGAAGCTCCAGCCGGTGCCCCACGGCGGCGCGGATGGCGTGAAAGGGGGCAAGCCCCTTTTCCAGATCGGCGGGGGTGATGTAGAGATTCCCGTTGGGCTGGTGCGCGGCGAAATCGAGCGTCCAGAGCTTGAGCCCGCCGATCCCTTCGGCGAGAAGTTCCTGCGCGAGCGCCTCCGGCTCGTTCACCGCGCGCCAGTAATCGTTGAGCGGGGCCGGTTCGCCCATCTGCCCGTACCCGGGCCACGAACCGCCCGGGCGCGGCGCGGCCTTCCCGTAGCCGATGCTGCTGTAAATGCGCACCCCCTCCTGCACCCGCCCGCCGAGCAACTGCCAGAGCGGCATCCCGGCCATCTGTGCCTTGATGTCCCAGAGCGCGAGGTCGATCGCGGAGATCGCGCGAAGCTCCGCCCCGCGTGCGCCGAAGTTCGTGGCCCGTTCGTAGAGGAAGCGGTAATGGCCCTCGGTGTTGAGGGCGTCCGCGCCGATCAGGCGCGGGGCCATCCAGTCGTGAATGATCGCCGCGACGGCGCGGGGGATGTAGTAGCTCTCGCCCGAGCCGACGATCCCTTCATCCGTATGCACACGGGTGACGAGCAGGCCGGGGAGACGCGGCGTGGTGGTGGTTTCAATGCGGGTAATGCGGGGCACAGGCATGGAGCCATTTATAGCGGGGCGGCTCCGGCGGCTCCATGGGGAATCTTGCCCCGCAGCGGCGTTATCTTGCCCTGACCCCCCATTGCGTTCCTGACTCGCCTACGAAATCGTCCGCTTGACCCGGCCCGAAATCAATGGCATAATATGCCAACGTAAACACTGGAGAAAAGCCATGCCCACACGCAACGTCGTCATCACCGATCACCAAGCCAACTTTATCGAACAGATGGTCAGTAGCGGGGAATACCAGAACGCCAGCGAAGTGTTGCGTGAAGGGCTGCGTCTGGTGGAAGAGCGCCGGGCCGAACATGCCGCCAAACTTGCCGGGTTGCGCATCGCGATCCAGCGGGGGATTGATTCCGTCGAAGCGGGCCGGTCCACCATCTTTGACTCGCCAGAAGCTCTCGGTGCCTATCTTGATGAGATTGGAGACAAAGCCATCGCGGAAGCGGAAGCGGAGATGGAAGCGGAAGCAAGACAACGCGCATGAAGGGAGCAGGGTGGGATGTGGTGCTTGCCGTTGAAGCGGAAGCGGATTTTTTCGGGATTCTCCGATGGACGCGGAAAAAATTCGGGGAGCGACAAACGCAAACCTACCGGGTGACGCTTCGGGAAGCCATCACCGCCTTGCACGCCGGTCCCGACATCATTGGAGTGAAGCAACGTGATGAACTCGGCTCCGGCATCCGTATCCTGCATGTCGCACGCAACGGACGGAAGGGACGCCACTTCATCGTATTCCGCATGGGTGGCGGCAAGGTTATCGAAGTCCTGCGTCTGCTGTATGACGGCATGGATCTGGAAAAGCATCTGCCCTCCTGAATTCACGCCACCTGGCCTTTACGTGTCGGCGGTCAAGGCTTGAATCCTGACTCGCAAAAACCTCGCAAAAACCATCATGGGCTTGTCCTCACGGGGTTCCTGTCCGGGATCAAGGCGAGCGCCAGGGTGGATATGGGCGATGATCACGGTCGTCCCCTCGATGGCAAAAAACCGGGTGGGAAAGGTCGATGGGCTGATCGGAATCAACTCTGTTTCAGACCCTTGAAACCGCCCTTGACACCCGCTCCGCCCCCGGGGAAGAGTAGCCGTTACTGTGAACTCCGGTTTTTTTGACAAACTCATCGAACGGATCGGCCGGATCGGCCCGGAGGATGTCCAGAACTACCTGACGCGGCTGGCGCGGGAGAAAGGGTTTCTCGAAACCATCTTCAACGCCATTCAGGAGGGGGTGATCGTCACCGATTCCTCCGGGAAGATCAACTACGTCAATCAGGCCGCCTGCCATCTTTTCGGTCTTGATCGCGACGATTGCCTCGGGCGGCTCATCTCCGACCGGTTGCGCGGGCTCGACTGGACGGAGATCGCCACCGGCGGGGAAACGGTCATCAACCGCGACATGGAGGTCTTCTATCCCGAAAACCGGATTCTCAACTTCTACGTCGTCCCGCTCCGCAGCGATGAACGCTCCGGCTCCTCCTCCCGCAAGCGCGAGGCGATCGTCGGCTACGCGGTGATCCTGCGCGACATCACGGAAACCCGCCGCTCCACGGAGGAGACGATCGAGTCCGAACGGCTCTCCGCGCTCACCCTTCTCGCCGCCGGGGTGGCGCATGAACTCGGCAACCCGCTCAATTCGCTTCACATCCACCTCCAACTCGTGGACCGCCGCCTGCGCAAGCTGCCGGAGGAAGTGCGCAAGCCGCTGGCGGAATCGCTCCGCGTGGCGCGGGAGGAGATTGCCCGGCTCGATCTCATCATCAACCAGTTCTTGCGGGCCGTCCGCCCGACGCCGCTCGATACGCATCCGGCCAATGTTAACGAACTGGTGAACGAGTCGGTCGCCTTTCTCAACAACGAGCTTTCCGCGCGGAACATCTTTGTGAAGCTGGAACTCCGCTCGGACCTTCCGCTGCTCGATGTGGATCGCAACCAACTCAAGCAGGCGTTCTATAACGTGATCAAGAACGCGTTTCAGGCGATGAAGAGCGAGGGGGTTCTCCATATCCGCACCGATCGCAACGACGCCTTCGTGACGATCAGCTTCACCGACACCGGCGGGGGAATCGCCGCCGACACGATGAGCAACATTTATCAGCCGTATTTCACCACGAAAACGAAAGGCTCCGGGCTCGGGCTCCTGATCGTGCGCCGGATCGTCCGCGCGCACGGCGGGGAGATCGACCTCGCCAGCACGGAGGGCGAGGGGCTCACGCTGACCATCCGCCTGCCGTTCTTCGACAACCGCGTGCGGCTGCTGCAAGCGCCTTCGGGGGAACCACCCTTGTAGCCCCGCTTCGGGAAAACGTCCGATTTTCCCGCTCCCCGTCCGCCGTCGGGAGGTGTAGGATCATTCTCCATGACCCACCTTGAATCCCTCTTCGCCTTTCTCCGTTTCCAGAGTGTTTCCGCCGATCCCGCGTACCGCTCCCAGGTGAGCGAATGCGCGGAGTGGCTCTCGCGGCGGTTCGCGGCGATGGGGCTGGAGTCGGTGGCCTGGCCGACGGCGGGGCATCCCGTCGTGCTCGCCCGCAGCCGCCCCCGTCCGGGGCTCCGGACGCTGCTCATTTACGGGCATTACGACGTGCAGCCGGTCGATCCGCTCGCGCTCTGGAAGACACCTCCCTTCGAGCCCCGGGTGGAGGAGGGGAAAATCTATGCCCGCGGAGCCGCGGACAACAAGGGGCAGATCATGGCGCACCTGCTCGGTGTGGAAGAGCTTCTCAAGGCCGGGAAGGAACTGCCCGTCAACGTGATTTTTCTCGTGGAGGGAGAGGAAGAGGTCGGCAGCCCTCATCTGGAGGCGTTCCTGCGCGAACACGGCGGTGAACTCCGCCCGGACATCATCGCCATCTCGGACACCGGCATGGTGGCCCCGGGGATTCCCTCGCTCACCTACGGGCTGCGCGGGGTTCTCGCCATGGAAGTCCGCCTCCGTGGGGCGGCGCACGATCTGCATTCGGGCATTTACGGCGGCATGGTCCCGAACCCGGCCACCCTGCTCGCCCGGCTCATCGCCACCCTGCACGATGAAAGCTTCCGCGTGGCGGTCCCCGGTTTTTACGATGCCGTCCTGCCGCTTGCGGAGTGGGAACGCCGCGAGTGGGCCGCCCTGCCGCTCGATGACGCCGCGCTCTGCGCTTCCTCGGAGAGCCGGGCGCTCTTCGGGGAGGCGGGGTTCACGCCGCTGGAGCGGGTCTGGGCCCGGCCGACGGCGGAGGTCAACGGAATCGGCGGCGGCTATCAGGGAGAGGGGAGCAAGACGGTGCTCCCGGGCGAAGCGTTCGCCAAGCTGACTTTCCGGCTCGTTCCGGACCAGACCCCGGCGGAGATCGAGGCCAAGGTGCGCGCGCACCTTCAGGCGCACACGCCGCCGGAGGTAACGCTGGAGATTTCCCCCGGCCACGGGGGCGAGCCGTTCCTGTGCGACCCGAACAGCCCCGATGGCCTCGCCGCCCGCCGTGCCGTGGCGCGCACCTGGGGGCGGGAACCGGCGCTCATCCGGGAAGGCGGCTCCATCCCGATCCTCCAGACCTTCCGCCGGCTCCTCAAGACGGACATCCTCCTTCTCGGGCTGGCGCTGCCGGACTGCGCCGCCCACGCCCCGAACGAGAATTTCCCGGTGGAAAATCTCGAAGCGGGCATCCGGCTCAATCAGGCGCTGCTCGAAGAACTCGCGCGCGTGTAAGGGTACAGATGGTGCGGGCGGTGCGGGCGGTGCGGGTATAAGGGAGGCGTTGCCGTCAGGGCTCCAGCGCGTAAACCTCCAGCCCCGGGTGGAGGTAGATGACGGTGTTGCGCTTGCGCTCCCAGAGCGGGTCATCGCTCAGGATATCGTCATAGAACGCTTTTTTGCGGTTGTATTCCTCCCGGGCATCCGCCTTCGGGCGAAGGCTCTTGAGGCGGTAGCGGCCATAGACGCTCTGGGAGAGGACGAGATGCGTCACCCCCGCTTTCCGGAGGGCGTCGCGGGTTTCGTAGTCGTCCACCTCCACCACCTCCGCGTTCACCCGGGGCAGGTGCGGTTTGTCGTCCTCCCCGGTGCGGGCGATCATCACCTTGTGGTCGATGGCGACCCGCGCTCCCGCGGGCACATGGGTGTTGAGCCAGGCGACCAGATCCGCCGTGTCGTCGCTCCGGAACGCCCGGTAGTAGCGAATCATCCCTTTATAGGGAAACTGCGCCCCCACCGCGACGACCAGCAACGCCAGCGAGACCCACCGGAGCCGCCTGGCGGAAAGCCGGGGCCGGAGCCATTCGCGGAACCCGGCGATCCCCATCGCCACCGCGCAGAGGAACAGGGCGGTGGCGGGGAGGAAATAGCGATCATTGGTTTTGGGAGCGAACGAGAGGATGAGCAGATAGGCAATCGGGAAGAGGACAACGGTCCACTCCGCGGGGGAGAGCGAGGCGCGTTCCCGCCAGCACCGGCGGTAGTAGTACCACGCCATGCCAAACCAGAGGACGAAAATGACATTCACGCGCAGGGCCGTGAAGTAAACCGTGTGCGGGATGGAGCGGGTCAGCCCGCCCTGCCCCCCGACGGCGAGATCCAGCTCCCGCTGGAAGCTGGCTCGGGCATCGGCGAGTTCCCGCAGGGCCGGGAAGTTGATCGCGCCGAAGGCGAGCAGGAAAACCGCCAGCGTCAGAATCCCGGCGGCGAGCCGCTTCCCCTTCGCCAGACGCCACGGCACGAGCACGAGTGAAAGCGGCAGGGTGAAGAGCCCGAGCGTCTTGCCGGAGGCCGCCAGCCCCGCGCCGAGCGCCACCAGCACCGCCGTTCCCCAGCTTCCGCGCCGCCAGTACAGCACGAGCGCGAAGAACCAGAACGCCACCCCGAAGAGAAGCGCCGTATCTTCCTTGAAATAGTGCGCCAGCTCGAAAAGCTGGTGATTGGTGAGCAGCAGGACGCCCGCCGTCCATCCCGCAAAGCGCCCGGCGAGCAGCCAGGTGGCCGCCATCAACAGGGCGGCGGCCCCGGCGGTAAACGAGGCGGAGACCCACCGGCCAACCTCCACCAGCCGCTGCGGATCGCTCTCCGGACCTTCGATCCCGAGCGCCCCGGCGGCCAGCCGCGTGCTCCCGAGCAGGAGCATCGGGTGATGATAGTTCCATTCCCCGCTCTGCACCTGCCGGACTTTTCCCGGCTCATCCGGGTGATAGTAAAAGGGGAAGCGGTTCTCCCGGGTAAAGAGAGCGAGGCCGCAGAGGAAAAGCAGAAGAGAAGAGAGGAGAATTTCGGTGGGGCGGTTCATGGGTGCGGGCGGCCCCCCGCCCGGAAGGGAACCGGAGGCGGCATCCCATCAATGCCATAGCCGCCACCCCTCAAAACAGAAAAAAAGGGGGGGTGAGCCCTTTCACCTGCCATCGCCTTGTCGCAAGTGATCTGCTCACCCCCGAAGGTTTGAGGCCACCCGGCCCTCTGAACGACCAGCCTGGGTGACCTCAAAGTCGGTATCCCGGGAGGATTTCAGCAAACCCGCGCACGAACCTTCCGTCCGTTACTCTGGAAGCGCACCCGCCCCGTTTCAAGGAGATCGGCCACCGCCACCACGGTTTCCCGCTGGTTGCGGCTGTAACTGCTGACCGCCATGATCAAATCGCCAAGGTTCATGTGGGTCGCCCGTTGATTCTTGCGTGGTGTCTTCTTCATAATGCGGGTTCCTTTCCAGGTTTCTTCTTTAAGCAATCGCAGTGCCATCTCTCGTTGGCTTTACTGAAGGGTTAGACGCCTTACGCGCGCTTTTGTTCATTCTTTGCGCGCCGGGGCGGGGGTGTCCGGTTTGCTTCGGAAAACGAGACAGAAGTGTCCGGTTCCGATACACGGGGGTGCTCCCGAAAACGGCTTGAGGCGGGACTTGCGGATTGCCCCTTATTGGCGCATGCTCTGGTTCATGTACATCACGCTTTTGAAGTCCAAGATCCATCGTTCGGCGGTCACGGGGGCCAGCCTGCATTACGAAGGGAGCATGACGATCTCAAGCGATCTGGCGGAGGCTGTGGGACTGCGGCCTTACGAACGCATCCTCGTAAGCAATATGAGCAACGGGGAGCGGTTTGAGACTTATGTGATCTACGGCAAACGGGGGGCGGGGGTGATCGAACTCAACGGAGCCACGGCTCATCTGGGCAAGATCGGCGATCGCCTCACCATCATGAACTTCGGCGCCTACACCCCGGAGGAGGCCGCCGTCCATCGCCCGAGGGTCATCCTGCTCAACGAGCGCAACGAGGTGATCCGTTCGGATGCCGGGGTGGTCCGCAGCCCGAACGCGGAGTTTCAGACCGCCTGAACGAAGACCCCGGCCCGCCGGGCAGGAAGGAACGCGCACGATGAACCCGGAAATTTTATTCAACCCGTTCTTCCTCGGCCTGGGCCTCGGGCTTTTCTGCGCCGTGCTGGCGCTCTGGCGGGTGCTCACCCTCAAGCTGGAACTGCGCCGCTTCCGCAACCACCTCAGCGACCGGATCGAACTGGAGGCCGATTCCGTGCGCAAAGTGAAGGTGGAACTCGAAGCGATCCGGCGCGAGAACGAGAATCTCCGCATTCAGGTCGCCTCCGCCATCGGGACGCCGGAAGGGCGGCTCCAGCGCGATCTGGAGATTTATGCCCGGGCGGAAAAACGGATGCTCGGCGGAGCCCCGGGGTTTGCCCCCGTCTGGGAAAACGCCAAGAACGCCGCCCATGCGGAGTTGCAGGAAGAGGAAGCCGGGCGGAGCCTGCCGCGCCGGGTTTTCACCCGCCTTTTCGGCTCTCCCGCCGCTCCCAGGGAATCCGAGGCGCTGCCCGCCTCCGGCAGCGGGGAGGGGTGACGCCCCCCGTACTGGAGACCGGTCGCCTGCGCCTGCGCGGCCTCGTCCCGGCGGATGCCCCGGCCATTGCCGCTCTCGCGGGCGACCCCGCCGTGGCGGCCACCACCCTGCGCGTCCCCCATCCCTACCCGCCGGAGACCGCGCTGCGCTTCATCGAGGGGCAGCGGCAGCTTTTTGAAACGGGGCAGGGGGTCGCCTACGCCGTTGAGGAGAAGGCGGAGGGGTGCCTCTGCGGTTGTGTCGGCCTCGGGCGGGATGAGGAGCATCATCACGCGGAACTCGGCTACTGGATCGGCGTGCGCTGGTGGGGGCGCGGATACGCCACGGAAGCGGCCCGGCTCGTGATCGCCTGGGGGTTTGCCCACCTGCGGCTGCACCGGATCACCGCCCGGCATTTCGCCTCCAACCCGGCGTCCGGCCGCGTGCTGGAGAAGCTCGGGATGCGCCGCGAAGGGCTCCTGCGCGAGCATTATTTCAAGGAGGGGCGGGGGTTTGAGGACGCCGTCCTCTACGGTCTCCTGCTTGGGGACTGGGTGCGGCAGGCTCAGGCCGCGCCCTGAGAAACACCCGGCTTTTGGGTGTCCGGCTTTTGGGCCACCGCCAGCACGGTCTGAAAATGCGGGGGCGCTTCCTCCTGATCCACCACCGCCACCTCGATCCCGCCCAGCCCCGCCGTTTCGAGCATCTCATGGAGGTCGATCTCACTGAACCCGAGCCAGAGATCCGCGTAGAGTTCCCGCGCCGCTTCAAAGGGATGCGCCAGCAGGTCGAGGATCGCGATCCGCCCTCCCGGACGCAGAATCCGCGCCGCGGCGGCCACCGCCCGGGCCGGGTTCACCGCATGGTGAAGCGCCTGGCTCAGGATCGCCAGATCGACGGACCCGGGCTCGATTGGCGGTTCCTCCAGATCGCCCAGCCGGTATTCGAGATTGGCAAACCCGTGTTCCCGGGCGAGCCGGGTGCCGAAGTCCACCATCTCTTCCGAATTGTCCACGGCGATCACCCGTCGCGCCCGCCGGGCAAAGAGCTGGGCGAGGCTGCCTTCCCCGGCCCCGAGGTCCGCCACGGTGATCGGCCCCACCAGCGAGAAAAGCAGGAAGGAGAGCCCCTTCCACGATCGCCCGGGGGCGTACGCCCGCCCGTATTTCCCGGCCAGCCGGTTGAAGTAATCCCGCGCCCGGTCCTGCCGCTTGCGCCGCACCAGATTGAGCGCCCGGGCATCGCGCTCCGTCTCCGGGATTTCCCGGGCGCTGGCGTGGATCACCTCCCGGAGCGCCGCCGGGCTTCCCTCCCGCATCCGGTAGTAGATGTTTTTGCCGGAGCGGCGGTTGCCCACCAGCCGCGCCGTCTTGAGCTGGGAGAGGTGCGTGGAAATCCGGCTCTGGCCCATGCCGAGGATCTCCTGTAGCTCCGCCACGGAAAGCTCCTCCTCGCTCACAAGCAGGAGGAGGCGCAGGCGGGTCGGGTCCGCGAGCAGTTTCAGGGTCTGGAGAAGAGGAGGCATCGGGGATCACCGGAAACGCAATTCCGAGCAGGGGAGGGAATCATTTTGCCATTGACGGAACCACCGTCGGGAGGGAGATATATCAACCTATCACGATAGGTCAATTCCTTTGGATTTTCTCTGGAGCCGTCGTCCCAACGCCCACGTCCCTTTTATTATGCCAAGAAGTTACATATTCTCCTCTGAATCGGTTGGCGAAGGCCACCCGGACAAAGTCGCCGACACGATTTCCGACGCCATACTGGACGCCTGCCTCGCGCAGGACCCGGCCAGCCGCGTCGCGTGCGAGACTTACGTCAAGAGCAACATCGTCGTCGTGGGCGGAGAGATCACCACGAACGCGCCGATCCACGTCAACGCGATCGTGCGCGACACCATCCGGGAGATCGGCTACGTCAACGACGACGACGTGTTTCACGCGGACAAGGTTTTCATCACCAACGTCCTCACCACCCAGAGCTGTGACATCGCCCAGGGGGTGAACGAACAGGAGGCCGACGGCAAAGGCCACGCGGAGCAGGGGGCGGGGGACCAGGGGCTCATGTTCGGCTACGCGTGCGACGAGACGCCCGAACTGATGCCCGCGCCGATCATGTTTGCCCACCGGCTGGGCCGCAGGCTCACCACCATCCGCAAGACCGGGCAGATCCACTGGCTGCGCCCCGATGCCAAGAGCCAGGTCTGCGTCCGCTATGAGGACAACAAACCGGTGGAAATCACCAAGGTGGTCATCTCCACACAGCACAGCGCCGAGGTCAAGCACAGCGAAATCCGCGATTTCATCGTCGCCGAGGTGATCTGCAAGGAACTCCCTTCCGAACTGCTGACCGCGCGGACCGAATTCTACGTGAACCCGACCGGGCGCTTCGTCATCGGCGGGCCGCAGGGGGATACGGGGCTCACCGGGCGCAAGATCATCGTCGATACCTACGGCGGCATGGGACGGCACGGCGGCGGGGCTTTCTCCGGGAAGGACCCCTCCAAGGTGGACCGTTCGGCGGCCTACATGGGCCGGTACATCGCCAAGAACGTCGTGGCCGCCGGGTTTGCCAGCCGCTGCGAAATCCAGTTCGCCTACGCCATCGGGCAGGCGGCTCCGCTGAGCGTTCACATCGACACCTTCGGCACCCATACCGTGAGCGAGGAGAAGATCGAGAAAGCCGTCAACGCCGTCTTCAACTTCAAGCCCGCCGCCATCATCCGCCAGTTGAACCTGCTGCGCCCCATCTACGGGAAGACGACCAACTACGGTCACTTCGGCAAGATCGACGACCTCGACACCATCACCTGGGAAAAGACCGACAAGGTCGAAGCCCTGAAAGCCGCCATCTGAGCCGCCGCAACATTCCAATCTTTATGTCCACGACCATTTCACCCGCCATTGACGACTTCAAGGTTGCCGACCTGAGCCTCGCCGACTGGGGCCGCCGGGAAATCGCCATCGCCGAGCACGAGATGCCCGGCCTCATCGCCATCCGCGAGAAATACGCCGCCGCCCGTCCGCTGGAAGGGGTCCGCATCACCGGATCGCTCCACATGACGATCCAGACGGCGGTATTGATCGAAACCCTCGTCGCCCTCGGCGCGGACGTCCGCTGGGCAAGCTGCAACATCTTTTCCACCCAGGACCACGCCGCCGCGGCGATCGCGGCCAGCGGCGTCCCCGTCTTTGCCTGGAAGGGGGAGACGCTGGAGGAATACTGGTGGTGCACGGAGCGGGCCATCTCCTTCCCCGGCGGGAAGGGGCCGCAGCTTGTCGTCGATGACGGCGGCGACGTGACCCTGTTGCTGCACAAGGGGTATGAACTCGAAGAGGGGAGCGACTGGGTTCAGTGCCCTTCGGAGAGCGAGGAGGAGGGGATCGTCAAGGCGCTCCTCAAGAAAATCCATGCGGAAAACCCGATCCGCTTTCACGAAATCCTCAAGGAATGGCGCGGCGTCTCCGAAGAGACGACCACCGGCGTGCACCGTCTTTACCAGATGCTGGAGAAAGGGAAGCTGCTCGTCCCCGCCATCAACGTGAACGACACCGCCACCAAATCAAAGTTCGACAACCTCTATGGCTGCCGTCACTCGCTGGTGGACGGCATCAACCGGGCGCTCGACGTGATGCTCTCGGGCAAGGTGGCCGTCATCTGCGGTTACGGCGATGTCGGCAAGGGGTGCGCCCAGTCCCTCAAGGGGCAGGGAGCCCGGGTGATCGTGACGGAGATCGACCCGATCAACGCCCTTCAGGCCGCGATGGAAGGGTACGAAGTCACGACGATCGAGGAGACCCTTGGCCGTGCGGACCTTTACGTCACCACCACCGGCAACCTCGACATCATCACCTACGATCACATCGCGAAGATGAAAGACCAGGCGGTGGTCTGCAACATCGGGCATTTCGACAACGAAATCCAGGTGGACCGGCTCAACAAGGCCCCGGGCGTCACCCGCACCAACATCAAGCCGCAGGTCGATAAATACACCTTCCCGGACGGGCACGAAGTCTTCCTTCTGGCCGAGGGGCGGCTCGTGAACCTCGGCTGCGCCACAGGCCACCCTTCCTTTGTCATGAGCGCGAGCTTCTCCAACCAGGTGCTCGCCCAACTCGACCTCTGGGAGAAACGGGAAACGAACAAGCCCGGCGTCTACATCCTGCCGAAGAAACTCGACGAGGAAGTCGCCCGGCTGCATCTGGAGAAGATCGGTGTGAAACTCACCCGGCTCACGCAGAAACAGGCGGATTATCTCGGCGTTCCCGTGGACGGCCCGTACAAGGCGGAACACTACCGGTATTGATTGGCCGCAGATCGCCTGAAAATCAGGATTGCAACCGGCGGGGGGAAACTCCCGCCGGTTTTTGCGTCTCCGGCCGGTCGGGTTGGCCGGTGCCTGACCGCTCAGAGATCAATCGCCCGGCCCTCGCGCACGGACCGATCCGCCGCGAGCACAATGCGCAGGCTGTTGACGGCGTCATCGAGATGATCGCTCAAGTCTGCGTCATTGCGAATCGCGTTGACGAGGAACTCCTGTTCCAGCGCGCAGAGGCCGTCGTGATCGGGTTCCGCCTCCGTGCTGATGAGTTCATCCGGGCGGGCGAATTTCCCCTCTTGCGTCAGCGCCGCGTGGTGGAGCCGTAGCGCCCCTGTTTTCGTGTGGCCTTCCACATCGGCGGACTGGTCCCCCTGTTTTTCCGAAACAATACTGACCGACCCGGCGGGGCCGACCACGTCCTTCACGAAAAACGCCTCCTGGCTCATCATCGGTCCCCAGCCCGCTTCGTACCAGCCGACGGAGCCGTCCTCGAAGCTCACCTGAAGGCATCCGTAATTATACTGGCCGGGGCGGATTTCGTCGCTCAGGCGCGCGCCGATGGCGTAGACGCGGACCGGGCGTGAACGGGTCATCTGGCACATCACATCGACGTAGTGAACCCCGCAATCGACCATCGGGGAGAGCGACTCCATGAGCGCCCGGTGGGTACGCCACGAATCGCCGCTGCTCTGCTGGTTGAGGTTCATCCGCATGACGAGCGGCTTGCCGAGCGTTTGGGCGATCTCGATGAAGCGGGTCCAGGAAGGATGCTGGCGAAGGATGTAGCCGACCACCAGCTTCCTGCCGAGGCGTTGGGCGGTATCGCGCACGGCCTGAGCCTCCTCCACCGTTTCGGCGATCGGTTTTTCCAGAAAAACGTGAGCCCCGGCTTCCATGGCGGCGATGGCGTAGTGGGCATGGGTGTCGGGATAGGTGGAGATGATCACGAGATCGGGCCGGGTGGCCGCGAGTGCCTCCGCGTAGTCGGAGAACCCGGGAGCCTTCAGGCAGAGCGCGTTGATGAGCGCCGTGCGACTTGCTTCGCCCCGGCTCACCACGCCGACGATTTCCGCATCCTCGCGCGCGGCATAAGCCTTGGCATGCGAGGCGCCCATGTGACCACAACCGACGATCAGAACACGAAGAAGCGTTTTCATAAAAAGGAGAGAAAAGTCCGGTCAGGAAACCAGATGGGGGCGGAGGCGGAAAGAGAAATCGCCCCCGGCTTCATGAGCTTGCAGCCGCCAGGGGACGGGTGAGGAGCAGTCCGTAGTGATACCGGCAGCATTCCGACAAATCCTGATTGCGGAGAAAAGCGAAACCGGCAGCTTCCGCCCAGGCCCGGCACTGCTCCGGGCGGGGGCGAATGCTCATGGACGGCCCCCGGGGTGTCGCGGAATCGTATTTCCAGTGAATGATCGAAATCGCGGCTCCCGGCTTCAGGATGCGGTAAGCCTCCGCGAGCAGCCGGACCGGTTCTTCGAGGTGCAGAAGGTTGTAGATCATTGCGTGGTCGATACTCCGATCCGGTAACCCGGTGCCTTGCGCAACAAAGTCCCGCACTTCGCTTCGGACATGGGCAAGATTTTCCGCCCGCGCCTTCCGCCGGACAAGGGCCACCAGTTCCGGTTCGATATCGAAGGCATGAACCGGACCGCCGGTGCGTCGCGCCACGGGAAGCGTGAAAGTGCCGTAACCGCATCCGAATTCGGCGACCGCTTCCCGCCCCGTGATGGCGCAATCGAGCTTTTCCACGATGCAGCCAGCATCGTAAAACGCTTCCCAGCGGGCTTCTTCGGGCATTCCGCTTTCGCGACCTTTCATGGGGCGGTTTCCGGTGTGGAATCGGAGGTTTCCCGGACGAACGCAGGGACCGCCTCGCTTGTTGCGATCCGGGGTGCCTCAACAGGACGGTCATTACGATTGGCCAGTGCGATCATCTCCCGGCGATAGACCTTGAAGCCTTCTTTTCTGAAGACCTCTTGCTCATCAACAAAAGGCATCGCGTAAACGGGCTGGCCCGGGAAATGACTCAAAACGGCTTTCAGAAGGAGGCTTCCTATAGCGTTCCCGTCATACTCCGGATGAGTCAGCAGGCTATCAATGGAAACCGAGCCCAGTCCGTTTGAGTTCGCGCTGATATAACCGACGAAAAGACCCTCGGCATTGCGGACATGAGCCACGAAACCCATGGCTTCAAAATGGGCGGCAACCCGTTCCGCCGTGAAGTCCTCCGGGTTCCCCCAACGGGCCAGCGAGGCAAGCTGAGCGAACTCGCCCCGGTGGATGTTGCGGTCGATGTACAGTGTATAGGGGGCATCCATATCGGCATCTTACACAAAATAGCTCCCCGGCAGCCATTCCAAAAACCTTCCGGCGCGGGGCGCATCCCGCCGCTTTATTCCGCCTTGATCGGTTTCTCCAGCCGATAGTCCGACCTGAGAGGGAGTTCTTCCTTGGGCATTTCGCTCGCATCTGCCATTTCCCATTGCATTTCGGCGGGCAGTAATTCCCGGTAGAGCAACTTCCTCTCGCCGGTCTCTGCATGAATCCGAATCAATACGGTATGGATACCATCGTGATCCATGGCACTATAGTAGATATAGCCATCGTGCACCCCTTCCCAGAGCCTTTGTCCGCCCACCCATATCTTTTTCCTGGTCCCGAGATGATAGACATCAGTACGCCCGATTGTCTCGCCGATGAGGACATCGCCTGCAACGTGGATAAGGGCGGCATACCAATCGGCGGTGAGCAATCTCCGCTCTTCAAGGTCCGGAACTGAAATTGCATAGACTGCTCCTCCCGAATCGGAATTTTCGCTGACCCACGCGAGGAACTCCTTCCCTTGCTGGCAAACCGAGACGGAGCCCCAACCCTTCCCAACCAGATTCCGGCTTTTGAGCAGATTGCCGCTCTCATGATCGTAACAGAAAATCGTTGGGGAAGAGAGAGTGATAAAATGATTTTCAACATACAAACCGGTCTCCATGTCAACGGACTGTGCCTGCGGGTGTTCCCATTGGATGCGGCCATCCTCTTCCCGGATCGCCGTCAACCGGCGATTGAAAACGCGGTAATCCTTTGTCTTTGGGTCCACCCTGTGCTCTGAACGCTGACAGAGGATCAATCCGCCTCCTTGTGAGAGGAGGGTTTCGACATCTCGAACCTCCCAGAGCTTTTTGCCGGATTGCAGATCGACTCTCTGAAGCCGGTAAACGTCGTCCTTCCTGCCTTTGACCAGTACGGATGCCCCACGGTGAGCGGTGATTGAACACTGCTCCAGACCGGTTTGATAAGCCAATGTTGTTTTTCCGTCGTCAGGATCACAAAAGAAGAGGTCGTTCCCTTTCATGATGACGTAGCGGTTCCCGCCGACTTTCTCCGGGGAGAGGCAGACGCCCAGATTGTTGTCCGGATCGGTGATTTCCCATTTTTTGGCACCGGTCTTCCGATCCACCGAAATAATCCGATGCACACCGGACTTCCAATCCTTCGAGATCATCCGGGGCGATGCCCGCGCCGGTTCGGTAAAGAGAATGGACGACTCTGAAACAATGGGCTTTCCAAACTTGGGGGCAATGTAGCTCGCGCCGGACGCAGGGGAAAAGGCGGCTGCAAAGGTGGCCAATGCGATCATCAGCCTGAATATCGCCGATTTACGCTTTCGCGACCCGTTGGAGAATGATTTCTGGCGGAACATTGGAGAAGACGGTACAGCGGAATTACCGGGATGATTCCTCTTTCCGGTGGAAGCCGTTCCAGCCCCCGGGCGTTTCAACCCGGCGATCCCCTAACGCCCGCGCCGGCTCGGCTTGCGCCGGACCATGCGAGGCGGCGCTCCCTTCACTTCGGAGGCAAAAAGCGCCGTGTAAAGGTAATCGAAGCCTTCGAGCTTCTGGCGGTCGATCTTCGCGCCGATAAACCGCTCGATGGCGGCCACGTGGTCACCCTCTTCCGCCGTAAAGATCGTGAACGCGTCGCCCACGGCCTGCGCCCGGCCCGTGCGGCCGATCCGGTGAACGTAATCTTCCGGATGCTGGGGCACGTCGTAGTTGATCACGTGGGAAACCCCCGCCACGTCGATTCCGCGCGCGGCGATGTCGGTGGCGACCATCACTTCGTATTTGCCGGATTTGAACCCCGAGAGCGCTTCCTCGCGCTCCCGCTGGGTCCGGTTCGAGTGGAGCACCGCCACGGCGTGTTTCGCCCGCTTGAGCCGGGCCGCGATGGCGTCCGCGCCATGTTTGGTCCGGGTGAAAATCAGGACGCTGTCGTAGTTCGTCTTGTTGAGCAACGCCTCCAGAAGATCGAACTTCTGGTCCCGCGCCACGGGATAAAGCGCGTGGGTCACCGTTTCCGCCGGGCTGCGGCGTCCGCCGATTTCGATGATCTCCGGGTTGCGCACCACCCACTGCGTCAGCCCCTCGATCTCCGGCGGGATCGTCGCGGAGAAAAAGAGCGTCTGGCGTTCCTTCGGACATTTTTCCACCACCCGGCGCACCTGCGGCAGGAAACCCATGTCGAGCATCCGGTCCACTTCGTCGAGTACGAGGAATTGCAGCCCGGAGAGATCGACATCCCCCTGCTGAAGATGATCGAGAAGCCGCCCCGGCGTCGCCACCAGCACGTCCATGCCGGTCTTGAGCAGTTCGCGCTGCTTGCCGTAGCCGACGCCGCCGTACATCACCCCCGTGAGCAGGTTGCTGAAGCGGGAAAAATCCCGGAACGCCGTTTCCACCTGCGCCGCGAGTTCGCGTGTCGGCTCCAGCACGAGGCAGCGCGGCCTGCGCGGGTCGTGCTCCTTGAGCATGGTCAGGATCGGCAGCCCGAACGCAGCCGTCTTGCCGGTGCCGGTCTGGGCCGAGGCAATCAGATCCCGACCGGAAAGAACGATCGGAAAGGCACGCAGTTGAATGGGCGAAGGATCGACGTACCCCATCGACTGCACACCGTGAATAATTTCCTA
>Ga0206106_100344_pt1 | contig 47479 bp, 49 predicted proteins | sample 1B1ome_FD_148677 | JGI IMG/M metagenome (GOLD analysis project Ga0206106, IMG submission 148677) | Enriched microbial communities from leaf-cutter ant dump, University of Wisconsin, Madison, United States - 1B110A | ecosystem: Environmental > Terrestrial > Nest > Insects nest > Nest dump | place... | reverse complement strand
AGGAGAAAGCGAGAGGGTCTTATAAACGGTATCGGTAAACCCTTCCAAGGTCTGGAAAGGCAGTCCGAAGACCAGGTCGTGGCTCACGGAAGTATACCCCAGCTCTTTGGCCCGGCGGGTTACATTTTCCACATTTTCAAACGGCTGTACCCGGTGAATAGCCTGCTGCACGGCCGGGTCATAGTCCTGCACCCCGAAGCTAACCCGGCGGAAACCCAGCGCGTGCAGGGTTTGCAGGTGGGCAAAAGTGGTGTTATTCGGATGCCCTTCAAAGCTGAATTCATGGCGGGGGGATACCTGTGCGGTTTTTAAGATAGAAGAAATCAGCCTTTCCAGGTTTTCGGGTGAGAAAAAAGTGGGTGTGCCACCGCCCAGGTGAATTTCTTCTATCTCCGGTATGCTTTCAAAACAAGCCAGGTACATTTCCCATTCCTTCAGTACGGCCTCTATGTACGGCTCCTCGTATCCGTGATTTTTAGTGATTCTTTTATGACAGGCACAAAAGGTACAAAGGCTTTCACAGTACGGCAGATGGATGTACAGGCTTAATTTATTTTCATTCTGAAAGGTTTTCCTGACATTCAGCAGCCACTGTTCCGTAGTAAAGCCCTGCGTCTGCCAGAAAGGCATGGTGGGATAGGAGGTATACCGCGGAACCGAGACGTTGTATTTTTCAATGAGATGATTCATTCTGCCCAAAATTTGGAATACAAAGATAGCAGAATGAATCAGCCGGAAATATGACGTAAGTCAGGGAGAACTCTGCCCGCTGAGGCAAATTTATTATCCCGCCATTATTTTTTCCACTTCCTCCGCCGTTTTAGGAATTGCCTCTCCTAATATTTCATGACCGTTTTGGGTAATCACCACGTTATCTTCTATCCGTACACCGCCAAAATCCATGTAGTTTTCGAGGCGGGTGTAATTGACATATTGGGTAAAAATGCCTTCCAACCGGTATTTTCGGAGGAGCTCAGGGATGAAATAACATCCGGGTTCTACGGTAAGCACATTGCCGGTTTCCAGCTCTTTGGCCAGGCGGAGCGACTTCAGCCCCAGCTGGGTGCTTCTTTCCAGTCCTTCGCGATACCCTACGTATTGTTCGCCCAGGTCTTCCATATCGTGCACATCCAGGCCAATGGCGTGACCCAGCCCGTGCGGCATGAATAAGCCGCCTACCCCTTCGTTCACCATCGTATCCAGGTCGCCGTTCACCAGCCCGAGGGCGCTCAGGCCTTCCAGCAGAATCCGGTTGGCATTCAGGTGTACATCGCGGTAAGCTATTCCCGGGCGGAGTGAAGCAATGGATTCCGTTTCCATTTTCAGCACGATGTCATAAATCTCCCTTTGCTGAGCTGTAAAACGACCTGAAACCGGGAAAGTACGGGTGATATCACCCGCATAGCCCATGTCGGTCTCAGCGCCTGAATCATTCAGCACCAGCCTTCCGGCTTTCATCAGGTTACCATGGAAATGATTGTGGAGGGTCTGACCGTTCACTGAAAAAATGATGGGGTAGGAGAGTTCCCCATTGTGGCTTTTCACCGTTTTCAGAATCTCGGCTACAACTTCGTATTCTACCCGGTCAGGCCGGGTAGCCTGCATGGCTGCCAGGTGCATTTGCCGGGTAATGTTTACGGCGTTTGTCATTTCAGCCAGCTCTTCTGCCGATTTCATCGCCCGCTGAGAAACCACTGCACGGATAAGTTCTACCGAAGCAGGAGCCTTTATGCCCAGGGTATCTTTGATGAATATTTCTCTTTCACCCCGGTAAGGCGGGAGATAATGTACCTGCGAAGGATGAATAAATGACGCCAGTTTTTCAGGGGGAGCAATAGCCCCGACACCCACTTTTTCAGCCAGGGAAGAAAGCGGCTCCACGGGGCCTTCCCAGATGATATCATCCAGGGTAAGTTCATGCCCGAAGATCATATCGGTATCACTTTCCGTATCGATCAGGCCTACGAGTCCGGGCAGATTGATCCCGAAATAATAAAGAAAATTACTGTCCTGGCGGAAACGGTAGGTGTTTGCCTTATAGTTCATGGGTGCTTCCTGGTTTCCGAAAATCAGGATATGTCCGTTTTTGATTTGTTTTTTGAGTTGTTCTCTTCTGGCCTTATACGTTTCTTTACTAAAAAGTCTCATCCTTTTTTTCTACAAATTTACCAAAGAATTAGTATTCAGACCTTCTTCATTTCAATTTAATTCCTTCATGTTTAATATAAATTTCAACATGAAGGATTTAAGTTTAATGAAAGAACTGGCATTGAGGTCTTCTTCATTTCAATTTAATTCCTTTATGTTTCAAACGGAAAACGATAAGATAAAACATGAAGAAATGAAGGGAATTTACATTACTTCAATAAATAAAGGAAATTTCCGTTTATTTTGCGATAGAATTAAATGCCGAAAGATATGAAAAATTACATTTTGCTGGTACTGTTAGCGGTGGTCTCCGTAGGCAGTTTGCAGGCACAAACCGATGAGGAGCTGATCACTAATACCCTGAATGATTTCCTGGAAGGTGGTACAAACGGGGAGGTGGAACGTTTTAAGGGAGCTTTCCTGCGCGATGCCGTTCAGAAAGCAGTAGGAAATAACGGAGTGACCGGTATGACGGTAGAAAGCCTGGCTTCTAAAATCAAACCGAACCAGAAAATGGACAGAACCACCCGTATTCTCTCAGTAAGCTATGCCAACAATGCCGCCACGGCCATTACGGAAACCGCCTATGCTTCTAATAAGATTATTGATTTTCTTAACCTGTTAAAAGTAGGGGGAGAGTGGAAAATTGTAAGCCGGGTGTACTCACGGGTAGACCTGGACGAAGACCTGAATACGATAGGCGATAATACGGTAGTGAAAAACCAGGCACCGGCTGCCAAGCCCAAGGCTGCTCCCAAGCCGGCTAAGAAGGTGGCAGATGATGGATGGTGAGGAAAGTTAAAAGTTAAAAACTAAAAGTTAAAAGATAAGGAAATATGTACCTTAACTTTTAACTTTTAGTTTTTAACTTTTAACCGCAGCGGCGGCCGCTTATTTAAGCAGGTTCAGCAGATACTGCCCGTAGCCTGACTTCACTAACGGTTGGGCTATTTTTCTGAGTTGTCCGGCATCAATAAAATTCATACGGTAGGCGATCTCTTCGATACAGCCGATTTTCAGGCCCTGTCTTTCTTCAATGACCTGCACAAATTGCCCTGCCTGCATAAGGGAGGCAAAAGTACCCGTATCCAACCAGGCCGTTCCACGGTTCATAACGCCCACTTTCAGTTTACCCTGCTCCAGGTATACCCGGTTGACATCGGTAATTTCAAGCTCTCCGCGGGGCGAAGGCTTAATGTTTTTAGCGATCTCCACTACGCTGTTGTCGTAAAAATAAAGTCCGGGTACGGCGTAATTGCTTTTCGGGTTTTGAGGCTTTTCTTCTATGCTCAGGGCATTAAAGTCTTTGTCAAACTCTACCACACCGTATCTTTCCGGGTCATGAACGGGGTAGGCAAATACGGTACCGCCGTCAGGGTCAGCACACGACTGCAGCAGTTTGCTCAATCCGCTACCGTAAAAAATATTATCACCCAGCACCAGCGCCACTTTATCGTTTCCGATAAATTCTTCACCGATAATGAAGGCCTGGGCCAGTCCGTCGGGGCTGGGCTGTTCAGCGTATTCAAAGCGGCAACCCACCTGTGAGCCGTCGCCCAGCAGTTTCCTGAACTGAGGCAGATCGTGAGGAGTAGAGATGATCAGGATTTCGTTAATTCCTGAAAGCATGAGTATGGAAAGAGGGTAGTAAATCATGGGTTTGTCATAAACCGGCATGAGCTGTTTACTTACTGCCAGGGTCAGGGGGTGCAGACGCGTGCCGCTTCCTCCGGCCAGAATAATTCCTTTCATATTTAATAAGCTTTGAGCTATGAGCTTTGAGCTGTGAGACTTAAGCTTAAAAAAAACTCATGGCTCACAGCTTATAGCTCACAGCTTATACATTGATTCATAATATTTCTGATACTCCCCGCTGGTGATGTTTTCAATCCAGTCCCAGTTAGCAAAATACCAGTCTACGGTTTGTGCCAGACCTTCTTCAAATGTAACTGAAGGGCTCCAGCCCAGTTCTGTCATCAGCTTGGTGGCGTCAATAGCGTAGCGGAGGTCGTGCCCTGCCCGGTCAGTAACATAGGTGATGAGCTTCAGACTTTCCCCTTCCGGGTTCCCCAGCTTTTTGTCCATTAACTGAATAAGCAGGTGTACCAGGTCAATGTTCTTCCACTCGTTATTTCCGCCAATGTTATAGGTATCACCGTTTTTCCCGTTATGGAAGATAACATCAATGGCCCTGGCGTGGTCTTTCACAAAGAGCCAGTCACGTATATTCTCTCCTTTGCCATATACCGGAAGCGGTTTCCTGTTCCGGATATTATTGATCATCAAAGGGATAAGCTTTTCAGGGAAATGGTTGGGACCGTAATTATTAGAGCAGTTGGAGATCACTACAGGCAGCTCGTAGGTATTATGATAAGCCCTTACAAAATGGTCCGAACCGGCTTTGGAGGCCGAATACGGTGAACGTGGATCGTAAGGAGTAGTTTCTGTAAAAAACTCTTTGGGATCATGCAGCTCTCCGTATACTTCATCGGTAGAAACATGATAGAAACGTTTGCCTTCGTAGTTTCCTTTCCAGGCATTTTTAGCTGCATTGAGCAGGTTACAGGTACCTATTACATTGGTACGCACAAAAGCCATGGGGTCTGTGATGGACCGGTCTACGTGCGACTCGGCCGCCAGGTGGATCACACCGTCTACCGGGTATTTTTCAAAAAGGCCGTTCACAAAATCCTCGTCTACGATATCGCCGTGCTCGAAAACGTAATTAGGCTCATTTTCAATGTCTTTCAGGTTTTCCAGGTTACCGGCATATGTGAGCTTATCCAGGTTAATGATACTGTAATCAGGATATTGTGTAACAAAAAGCCGTACTACATGCGAGCCGATAAACCCGGCGCCTCCGGTGATCAGAATGTGTTTTTTCATGTGTATAAAATTTAGCTGTTAGAAATTAGCTGTTAGAAATTAGGTTATTCGCGGGAGGGGTACCTCTTGGTGTGTCTGATTTCTAATGGCTAATAGCTAACGGCTCATCATAAATTACTGATTTTTTTCTGCCATCTCCACGCATCTTTCATGCTTTCATCCAGCGTTTTTTCAGCTTTCCAGTTCATTTCTTTGGCAGCTTTTTCTACATTTCCGTATATTTTTACTACATCGCCCGGTCTTCTCGGTCCGATTTCGTAATTGAGTTTTACCTGGTTAACTTTTTCAAAGGTATCAATGACTTCCAGAACAGTATTTCCCTTACCGGTGCCAATATTAAAGACATTATAATAAGGCGCACCGGTGTGTTTGCGAAGCAGGTTAAGTGCTGAAACATGGGCTTTGGCCAGGTCTACCACATGGATAAAATCGCGAACGTTGGAGCCGTCAGAAGTGTCGTAATCACTCCCGAATATTACCAGCTTTTCCCGTATACCCGCGGCCGTTTGGGTAACGTAAGGGATCAGGTTATTGGGAATCCCTATAGGCAGCTCACCGATCTCGGCGGAGGGATGAGCTCCCACCGGGTTAAAATAACGAAGGGATATAATACCGAAATCCATACCGGCCTTTACCGAATCTTCCAGGATATCTTCTGCAATGGCCTTGGTATTGCCATAAGGGGATTCTGCTTTCTTTTTCGGGGTATTTTCAGTTACGGGAATGATATCGGCCTGCCCGTACACCGTGCAGGATGAGCTGAATACCAGGTTCCGGACGTTATTGGCCTTCATAACATTCAGGATGTTCAGCAGAGAGCCGATGTTATTCTGATAATATTTCAGGGGCTCGGCCACAGATTCTCCCACAGCCTTATAAGCAGCGAAATGAATGATGCCTTCAATGTTATGCCGCTGAACTATTTTGTTCATCTTCACATAATCATTGCAATCTTCCTGGTAAAAAGGAACGTCTTGTCCTAAAATGTTCTTTAAACCGGTTAGTACGGAAGGGTCGGAGTTACTCAGGTTGTCAACAATAACAGGGGAATATCCCGCTTCAATCAGTTCTACTACCGTATGCGATCCGATAAATCCGGCTCCGCCAGTGACCAGTATATTCATTTACCTTGTTTTTCTGCAAAGTTAACATCTAAATAAATGTTTTAAAAATTTGTTTGGTTTTAAGAAGGCGTATGTTATTATTGACCTGTAAAACGAATAGCTTATGAATATCCGGGATTTCAAGGCGATGGTCTCCCTGCTCGACGATTCAGACGGGGAAGTGGTGGGTATGATCCGGGATAAGATCAAAGGCCTGGGTCAGGAGGCAATCCCCCTGCTGGAGAGAGAGTGGGATCATTATGAGGAAAATCCTGTGATCCAGAGCAGCATAGAATTTCTTCTGCAGGATCTCCAGACCGACTCCCTGCTACTGGATGTAAAAGAATGGGCGGCACACGGAGGCGAAGACCTGCTTCGGGGCCTTTGGCTGATTTCACGTATCGCTTACCCGGAGAACCGCATTGAAAAAATGCGGACAGAGCTGAATAAAATGTATATGGATATCTGGGTGCTTACCCAGGAAGACATGCACCCGGCTGATCTGCTCGGGGTGATGAATAATGTGATCTTTGAACGCATGGGTTTTGAACCGAATGTAAAGAACTTTCATTCCCCCCAGAATTCACTCTTTAACCAGGTGCTGGAAACCAAAAAAGGGAATCCCGTTACCCTGAGCTGCCTGTATATCCTGCTGGCTCAAAAACTGGATATCCCGCTCTACGGCGTAAACCTGCCTAATCTCTTTGTGATGGTCTTTGATTTTCCGGGACACAAATTTTATGTCAATGCATTTAATAAGGGCCAGGTTTTTTACCGGAAGGACATTGACGACTACCTGAAACATATGAACCTGGAACCCCGGGCAGAATATTACCAGGCCTGTTCTCATACCGAAATTGTGGTACGCGTGCTGACGAACCTGGCTTTTGCATACCAAAAATCCGGCGACCAGGAGCGGGAAGCCCAGGTCAACCGGATTTTAGGCATTATTCAGAGTACTTAGGGTTTCCAGACGTTATTCTTAACATCAACATCAGGCAGAATGCCTCTCGGATTCAGTTTTACCGACTCCAGTTCTGCTGTGGAAGGGAACTCAAACGACCAGGTATTTCCCTTCTGCCATATTTCTACCGGGAGTCTGACCGTCACCGCCTCTTTTCCTTTTTCTTTGATCTCTGCTTCTACCGGCATCGGCATCCGGTTCAGGTTCTCAATTTCAATGATGGCGCCGTTTGCTGCGTTATCTTTTACGTATTTTACGCTTTTCACCGCCTGGTCAATTTTGTAACCGTTAATAAACCAGCTTTTCCAGAACCAGCCCAGGTCTTCGCCCAGCACGTTTTCCATGGTATTGAAGAAATCAAACGGCGTAGGATGCTTGTACGCCCACCGGCGGGTGTACTCCCTGAGCGCCATTTTCATACGCTCTTCCCCTACGATGGCATCCGCCAGCATGGTGAGTCCCATAGAGGGTTTGAAGTAAGCCAGCACCCCCAGCTCCCTTTCCGGTATGGCATCAGGCGTGTTCATGATGGACTTGGATACCGACATAAAACGGGTCATGTTAGCGGTAGCGCTTTTAACGTGGTATTCGCCGTTATTAAAGGCTCTGGCTGCCAGGGAGTTAATGTAAGTGTTCAGGCCTTCGTCCATCCAGGCATAGCGGCGCTCATCGGTACCTACAATCATGGGGAACCAGATGTGCCCGAACTCATGGTCGGTCACCCCGAAAAGTCCGTCTTTCCGCGCCCTGGCACTACAGAAAACTATACCGGGGTATTCCATTCCGCCTACAATACCGGCTACGTTAGTAGCGGCAGGGTAGGGGTATTCCATCAGCCAGCCGGAGTAGAACTCAATGCTGAATTTGGTATATTCGGTAGAACGGCCCCAGGCATCATTATCCCCGATCTCAGCGGGGTAAACCGATTGGGCCAGGGCTTTTTTGCCGGAAGGGAGGTTGATGCGTGCGGCATCCCATACAAAGGTCTTTGAGCTGGCCCAGGCCACATCACGGGTATTTTTACAAGAGAACTTCCAGGTCAGATTACCGTTTCCGGCCGGTCGTGCCGAAGGTTTCCCGGCTTCTTCCTTATCAATAATATAAAGGGTTTTATCTGAATTCTGAGCCTGTGCCAGTCGCTGAACCTGTGCAGCGGTCAGTACTTCTTTGGGGTTGGTCAACTCACCGGAAGCCACCACGATATGATCGCGCGGAGCGGTGATTTCAAAGGTATAATCGCCGTATTCCAGGTAAAATTCTCCTGCTCCCAGGTAAGGCATGGTATTCCAGCCCCGGATATCGTCATAAACCGCTACCCGCGGGAACCACTGGGCCAGCTGGTAAATGGTGCCGTTCTGTGCATGGTACAGCCCCATCCTGTCGGCTCCGTTCTGAGGGATCAGGAAATCAAAGCTCATGGAGATCACCACTTTTTCCCCTTTTTTAAGCGGTTCGGTCAGGAAAATCTGCAGGCGGGTATCGTCCAGGAAAGAGTCTTCCAGTACGGATTTCCGGCCTTTGACCACGTTTCCTTTAGGTGCCCGGCCCGCAGTAGCCTTTTCGGCTTTGATCCCGGAAAGATTATAGCCGCCGTCAAAACCTTTCACGCCGTAGCGGCCCACATTAAGGGGCGTAACGCTGTTTCCGCGGGAATCCGGCCTGAACTTATTCTGATCCAGCTGCAGCCAGATAAAGGTCAGCTCATCAGGAGAATGATTGGTGTAGGTAATGCTCACTTCGCCCGATACGCCGTTTTCGGCGGTATCCAGGGTGGCTTTGATGTGGTAATCGGCCCGGTTTTGCCAGTATTCAGGTCCCGGCTGGCCGGAAGCACTCCGGTATTTGTTGCCGGGAAGGTAATTAGTCAGCGGACTGAATACATCAGACGAATTGTAGAGGGTTTCCTGGGCCTGAAGCTGGCTGACCAGGAAAAATAAAAACAGAAATAACTTCTTCATTGATTGAGATTAGTTTGGAAATGACCACAAATTTAGGGATTAGCAGTCAGATGTTAGCTGTTATAAAGGGAATTTACGCTTTCGGATGTGCTTTCTTAAACACTTCTTTCAGCTTACTGATAGAATTATGGGTATAAATCTGGGTGGCAGAGAGATTGGCATGGCCCAGCAGCTCTTTGATGGCGTTCAGGTCGGCACCGTGGTTCAGCAGGTGCGTGGCAAACGTATGGCGTAGTATGTGTGGCGATTTTTTCTGGAGGGTGCTTACCTGGCGGATGTAATGCTTTACTTTTCGCTGAACAAACACCGGGTAAAGCGGCTCCATTTTGTCGGTCACTAACAGGTATTCGGATACGGATTGCTCTTTTTTCAGGCTCCTGTAGTGTTCAATCAGCTTTACCAGGTTCTCGTGCAGGGGAATGATGCGGTATTTGGACCGTTTTCCCAGTACTTTTACCCGGTTATGGTCCACATCTGATTCACGTATGCCGATCAGCTCGGAGAGGCGGATCCCGGTGCCGTACAGCAGCTCCAGGATGAGCTTGTCGCGTACGCCGGCAAACCCTTCTTCGTATTCTATATCTTCAAAAAGGCGAACGGTACTTTTTTCTTCCAGGAAAACCGGGAGCCGTTTCGGGGTTTTAAGCGATTTCAGCAGGTCAGAAGGGTCTTTGTCGATCTTTTTTCTGCGAACCAGGAACTTATAAAAGGCCCTCAGGCTGGCTATTTTCCGGTTAATGCTGGTGTTTTCCAGCCCGTTTTCCGAGAGGCTGACCACCCAGGCCCGAAGTTCATCCGTCTGAGCGGTTTCGATGGGTTTCCCTGCCAGGAAATCCGCAAACTGGAGCAGGTCGGTCTGATAGCCCGACACGGTATGCCGGCTGAGTCGCTTTTCGTTCTGAAGATAAGATAAAAAAAAATCGACCAATTTTGCCTTGAATAAATCCTTGGCAAAATTAGTCGAAATATAAGCAGAATCAAAGACGATTAATCGTCAATGTGTCCATAAGTCTTTTGCTTGTAGGAAGCTCTAAGAATTTCGAACCTGCGCGATACAGACCCTTTCTCAAACGCCTGACGACGTCTCAGTTCTTTCAGTACTTTTGTTTTTTCAAACTTTTTCTTGAAACGCTTCAGCGCTTTATCAATTGATTCGTTTTCTTTTACCTGTACATGTAGCATACTTTACACCTCCTTCATTTCTAATGGAGTGCAAAGGTAAGGGATTTAAGTTAAAAACTAAAAGTTAAAAATGAAAAATTAAGGAACACACCTTCATTTTTCATTTTTCATTATTCATTATTCATTTTTTATGGTGTCTTGATCACCGCCACCCGTTTCAGAAATTCCTGCTTCCGGTTCTGGGGGATCGGGATTTTCTCGTTATAGTCTTTCAGATAAATATGAGAGGCATCAAATCGTTCCAGGAAAAGGAGGTTGATCAGATAGGAGCGTGACAACTGGAAGAAAGAAGGGGAATCAAAAAACTGGGCCAGGTAGCCTATGTTCATGGTGAATTTATAAGGCTGATCATCTCCCCTTACCCGGATGTTTACATAGGAACCGTCGGCTTTTATGAAAAGTATTTCTTTTTTCTCGATACGCTGATAGCCTTTTCCATAAGGAAGAAAGATAGCGTCAGAGGTCAGGGGATCGGCATTATCGGCCAGGTTACCTGTAAAGTTACGATAGGCGAGGTCGATCTGGAAAGCCAGCTCTTTATGGCGGTACGGTTTCAGGAGGTAGGCGGCAGGCCGGGTCTGGCTGGCTTCATTATAGGTGGCGGGGTCTGTATTGGCCGTCAGGAAAACAAAAGGTATACGAAAGCCGCTGTTGAGAAAAGCAGCTACCTCTACACCGCCCATAGGTGAGTTTTTCAGATGGATATCAATCAATACCAGGTCAGGAATATGGAAATCCAGCAGTTCTTTTACCTCTTTTACGTTCCTGGCAATACCGGTTACGGTATAATGGTATTTTTCAAGGGTTTCTTTCAGGTCTGTGGCTGTGATCAGCTCATCTTCTACAATCAGTATTTTCATGAGGTTTCAAAGGTTAGTTGGAATTCAAGTCCGTTATTATAGATATACTCGCAAGACCCATCAAGCTGGGCCGCCATCATACCGATGAGGCGGGAGCCGAAGGAAGGGCCTTTGTTGAGTTCAGGTTCTTTTAATCCGTTGTCTTTAACGCTCATTATAAGTGTGTTAGACTTTATGGAGGGGGCCAGGCGAATTATCAGCCGGGGATCAGGATGCTCCCGGAAGGCATACTTACAGGCATTGGTAACCAGCTCATTGATCAGCAGTCCCAGCAGGGTGGCGGTGTCTGCCGGTAAAAACTGGCCGGAGGCTTCGGTGGTGAGCCTGACCTGCTGCAGATCGTAACTTTCCAATACGTTATCGACCAGGTCCGGAATAAAGCGTTCCATATCGATATGAGCTACGTGCCCGTTTTCATAAAGCTGCCGGTGCAGTTGAACCATGGCAGAGATACGGAGCTGGGTTTCTTCAATGGCCTGGCGGGTGTTAGGGTCAGTAAGCATGTTGGCCTGCAGGTTCAGCAGGCTGGAAACCACCTGGAGGTTATTTTTTACCCGGTGATTCTGTTCCTGCAGCAGCAGGGTATTTTTCAGGCTGATGGCCTTGTTTTTCTGATTCAGACGATATAAGAAAAAGCTCAGCCCTGAAGCAATGAGCAGGAAAGCCAGTGAGAGCCAGAGAAGCCTTTGGGTAAAAGTAATATTCTGTTCCTTGACCCGGAGCTCCAGTGCCTGACGGGTCAGTTCGGCTTCTTTCTTTTCCGTTTCAAATAAAATATGCAACCGGCTCACGGCCCCTTCCCGGTCTTCTACCAGTACTTTGGAGTTGTATTCATAATACTTTTCCAGGTAACGGATGACCTCCGGGTAATTTTGGGTCTGCAGGTAGTAATCGGCCCAGGACCTTGATAAAAGCCTGAGCAGGGAAGGGTTATCGTTATACAGCCGGTTAATGATTTCTTCTGCTTCTTTAATATATCCCAGGCTTTCTTTCAGGCGCTTGTTTTTGGCCAGGTAAGACGCGTAGTCGAGCTTATGACTCAATACATCTATGTCTCCGGGGTTATTTTTCACTCTTTCCGGGTTAGACTCCACAAAGTGGCTGTTAGGGCGGCCATTTTTTAAATCTATTACGCTCTTCCGGCCGCTTTCCAGCTCCTTCACTACCTGCGGAGAGGCCTTGGCTTTAGCAGCATAAAACAAGCTCAGATCTATGTAATGCAAAGCTTTCTCATAATCAGGAGGATACTTACGGCCCGAGTAGAGATAGTTCAGTATTTGCGCATAGCGGCTGGCCAGGGTGTTATATACCACCATCCTTCCCCAGTGGGAGCCGGCTGCTTCATGAATGTTTAGTGATTTTTCCAGGTACTTCAGCTCTTCATCATCATCCTGCATCTCATTGGCATTTAAAGCCAGCCAATAATAGCAGCGCCCCAGCTCATAGGAAGGGCCTGATTTTTCGAGAATCCTGATTGCCCTAAACAGGTTTTTGTTGGACTCCAGGATGTTCATTTTCCTCCTTTCCACTTTGGCCAGCCGGTACCAGGCTTCGGCAATTTCCACCTGGTCTTTGGAAGCAATGGCCGAGTCCAGGTAGGCCCGTACTTCCTTTTCCCGTTGGGAATCGCTGCGCTGGCCCTGGGTAATCAGAGGAAAAAGGCTTATGAAAAGGGCTATAAGGGTTCTCATGCAGAGTATAAAGTACTCTCAAAGATATATATCACCGGGGCGAAATAAAAGCTTTTTTGTTTTATCAGGTATTTGTAGTATTTCGTAAAGTAAAACGGGGTTTTTGTAAAGAGTTTTTTAGCCCGATGCTACCACCCTCTCTTATTCCGGCTTAATATCCGGTTTATTTTTTCTTCACTTTCTCCGGTGATGAGCCGGATGGTGGCTATGTCAATGCCGACATTAAAAGCATTGAGAACAGTCTTTTGCAGAGATTCAGCAAACGCCTGCTCTTTGCCTTTAGTAAGCCCTTTACCTTCAGCAAGGCCCTTTTCTTTTCCTTACCTATATGGTCATTACTTTCGTATTCATCTCTTCCGGTAGTTTTTTTACAGCCTCTGTTAAATATCTTTTTTCCAGACGAATGCCTCTTATCAGGCAAACAAATATAGCCTCCGTAACGTTCGAGTCCAAGTAGGGATTCAGGTTTTCTACGATCCTGTGGATATGACCAGAAAGCTCCCCGGGATCAAAACAGTACTTCTGTAACATGACCGCACTGCTGAGTAGCCCGTCTTTGAAGGCATAAATCTGTTCGGGGGAAACCTCATTCAGGTTAATAAATTCCGTAGCAAATACAGGCAGGTATTTTTGCAGGAAGTCAGGGTAAGCTGTAAAGTACTTTTCCAGCGACTTGAATTTCCAGTGCTGTTTACTGTGATAGTAGAGTATAAGTACAATGAGTTCGGGTTTCTTCTTTTCCCGGATTTATTTCTGGTAGCCCAGTGCCAGGTATTCCAGTAACTGGAAGGTGGTATGGGAATCTGCACTGCTTGTTCATCAAGTAATCTTCTATTTTCCTTAGGTATAGGTATTGCTTCATGGGAAGTGGGTATTTAATTTGCTTATTATTAATTGGTTAAAAATATTTTTCATATCTACTTTTTGCTTTGTCAAGTTTTTTACGGGCTTCATAAAGTTGTTTTCGGAGTTAGTAGAGGGAGGGTTGTGTGGGAAAAGGCTACCTTTTATTATTGAACTTGAAATGATATTTTCAGCAGGTTTAGTTGCAATAACTAGTAGCTGGGAAGGTCATATTTGAGTGAGGAAGTAAATAAATGAAAGCAAATAATAGCAGGTCTGGGATAGAAGTGTGGAATAAAAACTACGAAAGCAAAAGGAATCGGTTTTTTAAATAAATGTAAATATATTCTCAAAAGAAACTTATGAAGGTTAGATTTTTACCCAATATGAAAATAGTGCTACTATTTTTTATGCTGTTTAACTACAGCTTCATCAACGCCCAGGCACCTGTTATCGAATGGCAGAAAACCCTGGGAGGCCAGAAAATGGATATGGCGGAAGATATGCAATTAACCCCTGACGGTGGCTATATTGTTGTAGGGCAAATCGGAGGATATATTCCTGAAGACCTCGCAGATGAAGATGTCATAACAGAGTTGCATGGCTCTGAAGATATCTGGGTGGTCAAGTTAGACAAAGATGGTAATATTCAATGGCAGAAAACATTAGGTACTAGCCTTTCCGATGATGCATATTCCATTCAATTGACTTCTGACGGAGGGTATATTATAGCGGGTAGAACAGGTAAAATTTTTGAATATAAAGCTTACTTTATTAAACTAGACAGTACGGGGAATGTTTCTTGGGAAAAAACCTCAAACGAGCTGGGGCCCTCCCGTTCCGTTCAACAAACCTCAGATGGAGGTTATATAGCTGTAGGAGAGTATGGCAGTGCCCAATTTTATATAGTGAAATTGAATATAGATGGCGATGTTTTATGGAAGAGGATATCGGAATCAGCTGCCAAGGTATATTCAGTTTGCGGGGCTACAGAAGGAGATGGCTATGTTATTGCCGGTACACTTCGCCACACGCTTTCCTCTGGATATACCGGTGGTTATTGCGGGTTGGTTTTTAAAGTTGACCATGAGGGAAACATTCAATGGGAAAAAACTTACGGGCAAAATGATGATGAGTTTGAACAGGTAAATGACATACAGCAAACTACAGATGGTGGGTATATTCTTGTGGGTGAAAAAAATATGGATGGCAGTAGAAGTCGTGATTATTGGTTGATTAAACTGAATAATACCGGAGAGCTTGAGTGGGAGCAAACCTACGGTGGAACCGATTTGGATATAGCTAATTCTGTCAGGCAAACCATTGACGGGGGGTATGTAATTGCTGGATATGCATATGCAAATGACGGAGATGTGACGAATAATCACGGTTTCAGAGATTTTTGGATAGTAAAAACGGACTCTAACGGCAAACTTCAATGGCAGAAAACATTGGGAGGCAGTATGTTTGAAGAGGCAGAAGCTATTGTACAAACACCCGAGGGTGATTATGTTGTTGCCGGATATACCCGATCTAATGATGGTGACGTAACAGGCCTACGTGACAAAAAAGCAATAAGCCTGACCAATTTGAATGATTTTTGGATAGTGAAGTTAAATAATTTGTGTAGTATTTCTTTAAAAGCAGGAGAAAGCATTAATGTTACTACCTGCGGAGTCAATAATGGAAACATCAAGTTTACAACAAACCTACCCAACGGTAGTTATACATTCAAATACAAGAAAAATGATATAAGTACCTCTGTCACAGTTAGTGTTAATAGTGGGAGTTTCACATTAGATGGATTGAGTGGGGGCTCCTATACCTCATTTTCTATTATATATAATGATTGTGCAGGCAACGATAACTCTACCAGAATATTATCTTCGCCGTCTATACCTACCCTTGCAGCAGGAGAAACCACTCATCCCTCTATTTGCGGAGAGAACAATGGGAATATAAAATTTGCAACAAATTTACCTGATGGCAGTTATAAACTGATATTTACCAAAAACGGAGAGAACACATCTGTTCAGGTAACCGTAAGTAAAGAAGCCTTTATATTAAGTGGATTAAGTGGAGGTGTTTTTGCCGATTTTTCAATTACATACAATGGCTGTGAAGCTAACGATAATTCATCTAGGTCTTTATCATCTCCATCAATACCCACTATTACAGCAGGCGAAATCTCCCATCCCACTACCTGTGAAGGAAATAATGGGAGTATAAAATTTACTACCAATCTGCCTGATGGCAGCTATAGCTTGAAATTTACTAAAAATGGCGAGAGCGCCTTTGCCCAAGTAATAGTAAGCAAAGAAACATTTGTATTAAACGGATTACATGAGGGTATTTTTGCTGGTTTTTCAATTATGCACAATGGCTGTGAAGGATATGATCACCGTGAGTTAACACTTTATGACCCCGAAAAACCATCGGCAACTGCATCAAATACAGGGCCGTATTTTGTAGGAGAAACTATAAGATTTTCTGCTGACGGCGGTACAAGTTATATATGGGAAGGCCCTCAGGGGTATACATCGAATTCTCAAAACCCAGAGATTATAAATGCTACTTTAAATGACAATGGTGTCTATTGGGTAACAGTCACAAACATCAACAACTGCAAGGCTAGGATATCCACAGAAGTAAAAATTAACATACCCCTGGCTGCCGAACGGGAGTTGAAAGGACTGGAAGTAAGTGTTTTTCCTAATCCCGCAGAAGATTATCTGAATGCTGAAGTTAAATCTGTAAGAAGTACTACCGTAAAAATGGAGTTGTTTAGTTCTGAAGGCCGGCTCCTGAAAACGTGGGATGCCGAACGGGAAGAGCAGACCCATCAGCACCGCTTTGATATCCCTGCTGTGTGGAAAGGCCAGCAGCTTTTATTGAAAGTGTCAGGCGGAAAGGAAACAACTACCCGTAAAATATTTATCCAGTAAACCAGTTACGAACGCTTCTGTTGCCTTTTACGACCGGAGCCGGGGCTGAAAATTTGAAAAATATGAGATCATTTATCTATATTCTGCTTATAAGTTTAGTGGCGGCTTCATGCGGTGGGTCCTCGGGAGGAGATACGGAGGAACCTACGCCATCAGCGTCTTTGAAAGACAAAATCAGCAAAACCTGGTTGCCTCAAACCGTATCTGAAAACGGAACGGTGGTGTACACCCGTGGAGGGTCTTCCAATATCAAGTCATATTACAGCTCATTCCGGCTGAAGCTTCAGGCCAACGGAAATATAGAGATGACTGAAGTGGAAGGTACGCGAATCACCGGTAAATGGTCTTTGGGAAGTAATGATACCCGCCTGCTTCTCCAGGAGCTTAGCCCGGCGCCCTCAGAGTCAGGCGGAACCCTGGAATACAGTATTTCGGCAGCAGACGACAAAAAACTAACCATTTCAGCCCTTAAAGTAAACCATAAAACCGGGGGCACTACAAATAAGTATGAGCTTATTCCGGAGTGACCCCCGGTTTATTTGAAATGTGGTAAGCTGAAAATCTTTCCCCAAGCTTTATAAAGTCATTTCCGGTTTTCAGCTCTCCCATGACTTCAGTCTTAGGGAGGGTATATTCCTTTCTTCGACAGGACACGTCCCGGTCAAAGACAGGGATTCACCCTGCCAGCGTCTGAGGCAGAAGAGCGTATACCGCATTCCTCAAAAAATTGCCTGTAGATAAGAAATTACTTACCGTATTGTTTATCAGGAAAGGTTATTTTATTTTTGTAGTGCACAACTATGAAAATAAGTAACAAACACATCCTCACCAGCTTTGCGAGAAAACACACAGACGCCACTCACCCGATTAATAAATGGGTCCAGGTAGTGGAAAACTATAACTTTAGAAACCATAATGAGCTGAAGAGTGTTTTCCCATCGGCTGATTATGTGGGTAACAAGCGTTATGTTTTTAATATTAAAGGAAACCACTATAGGTTGGTTGTTTTGGTGGTTTTTACGATTAGTAGAATGCAGGTTCGTTTTTGTGGGACCCATGCCGGGTATGACAAATTAAAGGCCATTGAAAACATTTGAAACATGGAAAAGCAATTTGAAAATATTATTGAAATCACGGATCGTAAAACATATGATGCTGTCAGTAAGTATCTGGATGCGGTAGTAGATTATGCCACTAAGAACGGTTATTTTGAAGACCCTGACGAAGATAACGAATATACAAGGGAATTTGGACGTATAGTGGAAATGTTAGCTGACTACGAAAGTATTTACATGGATCTATCCCCTTTGAAATTCAAAAAGCCCTCACCGGCTTCCAAGGTACAGCCCGCCGGGAAGCACCGCCACCCTACCCCGGCTTTTTCACATTCTTCCTGAAGTGGCCTTTGGATCGCGTGCCAGCTTCTCTGAACCCCTAAGTTTCCTTAAAAATCTGTGCGTCTCTGTGTGATCTGTGAACAAAAATAAACGCCTGCAATTCTCTCACGGATGCCACAGATTGTAAGACCTTGGGAAAAGGTAAAACACTTCGTGGTCAGGTAGCCCTTAACGGGGCATGGGGATGGACAAGGCCTGGTATATTTCTACCGATATTATACCCCTGACGGGCTAGATAAGGAGGGGCAGGCCTGGTTATTTCTACCAATATCATACCCCTGACGGGGTATTTACGTGGTATTTATGCCCCACAAGGGAAATACGTACCCCGTGCCTTATCCCGTAAGGGATAATATGTCGGTAGAAAAGGAACCTCATGAATTTACCCCGATATCCCGTAGGGATTAAATATCCGTGAAAAATTTCCTAAGGTGTAAGGTATATAAATCGCCTGGTTTTACAGCAGAATATAGTGCCTGCCACACATTCTGAAAAGCAGTGGTTAAGATGGAACAAGCATATTCGATTTTGTGAAACTCATGCGAAGTATAGCAAAATAAAGGATATACAGATTATTTGAAATATGGAAAAGCAATTTGAAAATATTACAGAAATCACGGATCGTAAAACGTATGATGCTGTCAGTAAGTATCTGGATGCGGTAGCAGATTATGCTACTAAGAACGGGTATTTTGAAAACCCTGACGAGGATAACGAATATACAAGAGAATTTGGACGCATAGTAGAAATGTTAGCTGACTACGAAAGTATTTATATGGATTTATCTCCTTTGAAATTCAAAAAGCCCTCACCGGTTCCCCAGGTACAATCCTCCGAGCACCAGCGCCGTTCCGCCCCAGGTGTACGCCGTCAGCGGCTCATTTAACAGCAGGTTAGCATAAACAAACCCGAAAATAGGGCAGAGGAAGAGAAAGAACGAGGCTTTTACGGTATCGGTTTTCAGAAGGTAGAGCCACAGCTGCACGGCAGCCACAGAAACCGGTATCACCAGCCAGGCAATAGAGAAAAAGACCGTGGAATTCCACTGGTTTTGCCCGCCTTGGTAAAAAAACAGGGTCAGAGGCAGCAGAAATATGCCGCCCAGGAAAACCTGCCAGCCGTTAATGGTAAAGCGCGACAGCCTCCATTTTACTTTGGAATAATAGATGGTTCCTACTGAGTAGGAGAGCATGCTCAGGAAAATGATCAGCAGGCCGCGGGGCGTGGCATGATGGTCCTGAAGCAGCGGATAACAGGCGATCACCACCCCGATTAAGCCCAGAAATACGGCCAGCCACTGGCGGAGGCGGATTTTCTCGCCCAGCCAGAAGGTAGAGAGCACACTGATCAGCAGGGTATTGGTAGAGGTTGACAGGCTGCCTATCCCTGCAGAAATCTCGCCTAAGGCGATCACAAAAAAGCCCAGGTAAAGCGTGGTATTCAGAAAGCCGAATATCGCCAGCTGTTTCCATTCCCGGCCGCGGGGCAAACGCTCTTTACGGATAAGCTGTGCATAAATAATGAGCAGCAGGCCGGCCGAGAAAAAACGAATCTGGAACATCAGCAGGGGCTGAATATAAGGCAATGCCAGTTTGGCGGCAGAGGAGGCAGAAGCCCAGAGGGCGGCAAACAGCACGCCCAGCAGTAGAAACCGGAGGTTCATCGGATCAGGTTCAGGGCGTTTTTTGTAGTAATAGTGCGAATTTGTGCCTTATCCGTGCCGTAGACTTCTGACAGTCGCCCGAGCACTAATTCGAGGTAAGCGGGTTCATTTCTTTTGCCGCGGTAGGGCACCGGTGCCAGGTAAGGAGAGTCTGTTTCCAATACGATCTTATCGAGGGGGATTTCGGCCAGGAAGCGGTCGAGCCCCCCGTTTTTGAAGGTTACCACACCGCCTATTCCCAACAGGAAATTTAAACCGGTTACTCTTTCGGCATCTTCCCGGTTTCCGGAAAAGCAGTGGAAAATGCCACGCAGCTCTTTCCAGCCGAAGGTTTCGATAAGGTCGCAGCAGCGCTGAATGGCATTCAGGGAATTGTCTTTGGAATTACGGGAGTGAATGCAAATGGGAAGCTGCCAGGTCCTGGCCAGGTCCAGCTGCTTCAGAAAAGCGGCCTCCTGCTGTGCGGTAAAGGTCAGATCCCAGTAAAAATCAATCCCGATCTCACCGATCATAATGAATTTTCTTTTGCCCAGCTCTTCTTCCACCCGTTTCAGCTCTTCTTCAAAGTGCTCATTAACGTAAGAAGGGTGCAGGCCCATCATGGCCAGGCACCTGCCCGGGAATTCTTCTTCCAGGGCATACATCCGCGGGATGCTCTCCGAATTGCAGTTGGGCATCCAGATCTGTTCAATACCGGCGGCCTGAGCGCGTTCCAGCATGGTGTATTTATCGGTATCAAATTGCTCATCGTAGATGTGCGCATGCGTATCTATCATTCTTTGTTCCGGCTTTTGCGGGGCAAAATTACATAATAAACAAGGCTTTTTTGTTTTATTATTTTATTCTCCTGTTATATTTATCACTCCAAACCGAACGATTAAATAAAAAGCGTATGAACAGACGTAACTTCATTCAGACTACCGTAGCGGGTAGTACGATCCCGTTTATGGGTCATTCCATGTATGTTAATGATAAGCCTAAACTGGATAAGGTAAGGCTGGGCTTTATAGGAGTGGGTCTGCGTGGAAGAAATCATCTTAACGTAGCTATTAACAGCGACGACGTGGAGGTGGTGGCCATTTGTGATATTGATCCGGACGCCATTCGCCGCTCGCAGGAGATGATTAAAAAGAAAGGCCGGAAAGAAGCGGTGGCCTATTCCAAAAATGAAACAGATTACCTGAATCTTCTGAAACGTGACGATATTGACGGCGTGGTCATCTCTACTCCCTGGGAGCTGCATGTGCCCATGAGCGTGGATTCCATGCGGGCCGGAAAATATACTGCGGTGGAAGTATCCGCTACAGTTACCCTGCAGGAGTCGTGGGACCTGGTAAATACCTTTGAAGAAACGGGCAGCCACTGCATGATCCTGGAAAACGTGTGTTATCGGAGGGATGTCATGGCCGTGCTCAATATGGTGCGTAAAGGCCTTTTCGGGGATGTCCAGTACGGGCACTGCGGCTACCAGCATGACCTGCGGGAAGTGAAGTTCAATGATGGAAAGCAGGCGTACGGTGGTGGCGTGGAGTTCGGAGAGAAAGGCTTCTCTGAGGCCAGGTGGAGAACCCAGCACTCGGTAGACCGTAACGGGGATCTTTACCCTACGCACGGACTGGGCCCGGTGGCGCACTGGATGAACATTAACCGGGGTAATAAATTTAACTACCTGACCTCTATGGCTACCAGTGCCAAAGGGCTTCATAAATACATTGTGGATAAGGGCGGGCCGGATCATCCTAATGCCAAGGTGAAGTTCAAGCTGGGGGATATTGTCACTACTTCCATTCAGTGTGAAAACGGGGAGAACATTGTACTTATCCACGACACCAACCTGCCCCGGCCGTATTCGCTTTGTTTCCGGGCTCAGGGTACCGAGGGTATCTGGATGGACGATAACGATATGATCTACCTGGAGGGTAAAAGTCCGAAACCGCACCAGTGGGAGCCTTTTGAAAAATACCAGAAAGAATATGATCACCCGCTATGGAAGAAATTTGAGGAAACTGCCAAAAATGCAGGTCACGGAGGGATAGATTATTTTGTGCTGAGGGCCTTCGTGGAGTCGATCAAACGTAAGGTAGCTCCGCCGATGGATGTGTATGATGCGGCGGCCTGGTCGGCGATCAGTCCTTTGTCGGAAATGTCTATAGCCCGCGGAAGCTCACCGGTGGAAATCCCTGATTTTACCCGTGGAAAATGGAAAACCAACAAACCTGTCTTTGGCCTGAATGACGAGTATTGATTTCCGGATTGCTGTACCTGAAGACCTGGAGGAGATAGTAAGGATATACAATTCCACTATCCCCTCCAGGCTGGTTACGGCTGATCTTACCCCTGTATCGGTAGAAAGCAGAAGAGAGTGGTTTAACCGCCACACACCGTATAACCGGCCACTTTGGGTAATAGAAGAAGGCGGTAAAATAATAGGCTGGATAGGGTTTCAGCCCTTTCACAGCCGCATAGCTTACGATAGCACTGCCGAGATCAGCGTGTACCTCGATGAATCGGTCCGGGGCCGGGGCTTCGGCCGGAAAATACTGGATTTTGCTCATCAGACAGCTCCAGGATTAGGTATAGAAACTATCATAGGGCTTATTTTTGAGCATAATACTCCCAGCATTCGTCTTTTTGAAAAAGCAGGCTATGAAGAGTGGGGCTTTTTACCCGGTGTAGCTAACCTGGACGGGGTGAGGAGGGGGCTGAAGTATTTTGGGAGGAAAGTTAAAAATGAAAAATGAAAAACTAAAAATGGATATGCATTCCTTCATTTTTAGTTTTTAACTTATTAATAGTTTCCGCTTGCGCCGCCGCCCCCGAAACTTCCGCCTCCGAAACCGCCGAAACCACCACCTCGGCTACCTCCTCCGAAGCCACCGCCAAATCCGCCGCCACCCCAGTGGCCTGACTGACGTCCCCAACCGGTGTAGGTAGTATAAGGCCAGCTGCTGTCATTCAGGATACTTCTTCCGCCACCCCGGTTGCCGCCGCCTTTGTTCTTTGAAGCAATATAGATAAAAATGAACAGGACCAGGAGGAATAAGAATATCGTTCCTACCGGGAAATCCTCTTCTGCAGGCTCGGCTTTGTACTCGCCTTTGGCGTAGTTAATGATAGCGGTGGTAGCCTGGTCCAGTCCTTCGTAATATTGAAGTTCCTTAAAGTGGGGCGCTATAATATTGCTGATGATCCTTTTGGCATAAATATCGGGCAGGGCACCTTCCATTCCATAGCCGGTTTGTATGGTCACCTTCCTGTCGCCAGGGGCCCAGAGGAGTACAATACCATTATTTTTCCCTTCCTGGCCTACACCCCATTTCCTGCCCAGTTGCAAAGCGTAGTCGGCAATGTCATAAGGTTCCGTGCTTTTAACAATGACTACTGCAATCTGGGTAGAAGTAGAATCGTTATAGGCGGTCAGCTTATTTTCCAGTGCGCTGATCTGTGCATCGTTCAGCAGGCCTCCCACATAATCATTGACCAGCCGGGGCGGATTAGGTTTTTCGGGAATATCCTGGGCGAAAACGTTCAGACTCAGGAATAATAATATGTAATACCTGATTTTCATCATCCGAAACTTATATCGTTGGGAAGCTCATTGTCATTGGTTGTACCGGCCGGGAAATACTCCCGCAGCTTTTTACCGGCCTCTTCTATCGCCTGGATAAAGCCGTTCTCAAAGTCGCCGATACGGAAGTTTTCACGCAGTATGTGGAGCTCACTGTTCCAGAAATCCTGTCCCACCCGTTGATTGATCCCTTCATCGCCGATAATGGCAAACTTGTGGTCTTCATACGCCAGGTAAATCAGCACCCCGTTTCTCAGGGCGGTTTTATCGAGTGATAAATACCGGAACACCTCAGCAGCCCGCTCTATCGGGTCAGCCATGGGGCAATGTTCTTCCACATGCACTTTGATCTCCCCGGAGGTGAGCTCTTCTGCTTCATGGATGGCATGAACAATGTTTTTTTGCTGTATTTCGGATAGGATAAACATGATTTTAATTTTAACCACATAGATACATAGATAAATACGTATAAGTATATACTATCTATGTATCTATGTGGTTATATCAGATCAGAATTTGAAATTCACATCCGGCGCAGACTGAGCAGCTTCAGACGCTTTAAACAGCTCTTTTTGTGAGAACCCGAAGATACCGGCCATAATGTTGGCAGGGAAGGTTCTTACGGCCAGGTTATAGTCGGCTGTAGCATCGTTAAAGTCTTTCCGGGCCACCGTGATACGGTTTTCAGTACCTTCCAGCTGGGCCTGCAGTTCCAGGAAGTTCTGGTTGGCTTTTAGCTGCGGATATTGCTCTACGGCTACGAGTAAACGGCTGAGTGAGCCGCTCAGCTGGCTTTGGGCCGCTTCAAATCTGGCCATATTTTCCGGGGTGAGGTCATTGGCATCCAGTTTGATCTGGGTAGCGGCCGCCCGGGCATTGATCACATCAGTAAGGGTACTTTTTTCAAAGTCGGCAGCACCCTGAACCGTTTTCACCAGGTTACCGATCAGGTCGGCTCTCCGCTGATACTGGTTTTGTACTTCCCCCCATGCTTTTTGAACGAGATTGTCTTTACCCACCAGCCCGTTATAAGAACTGCAGGAATAAACGCCGAACAGAGCGACCAGACCAATCAACAGTAACGTTCCTTTTTTCATTTTGATAACGCAGTTTAAGTTTAAATCCGGGGTCAAAGTTAAATAAAGAATCGGGTTTGAGAAATTTTATGGTATAAACATAGGGGAAAGACGGGTGAGCGGTAAAATTTGGTTGTTTTATTATTTATTGATTTGTGGCCCCGGGCTAAATTATAAACCGGTTTTAAAAACAAGTTCTTATCTTTGAAACCATATCACTTTAAACACATACAAATCATGAAAAAACTTCTTTTTCCGCTGCTTTTTATTCTTTCTTTTACGGCATCGGCACAGGATGATCTGCGTAAAACCCTGGATGAGTACCTTCGTCTGGCCGAGGCCAAAGATTCGGAGCGGATTATGGATTATATGTATCCGGGATTCTTCACCCTGTATCCGCGCCACCTGATGGTAGAGATCATGGATAAGTCGTTCAGCGATCCGGCCTTTGAAATTCTGCTGATGGATTCGGAGATTCTGAACATTGCTCCCCTGAAAACCGTAGATACGGTCACCTATTCTGTGGTGGATTATTCCTTTGTGATGACACTCAGGTACCTGGCATCAGAGGATAACCCCTTACCGGATAAAGAGACCATTGAGCTTACTCAAAACGTTTTTAAACAGATGTACGGGGAAGAGAATGTAACTTTTGTAGAAGAGGAGATGAAGTTCAGGATACAGGTGAAGAAGAATATGCTGATGCTGAAAACTCCGGGCCTGGATGCATGGAAAGTGCTGGGCGTGGAAGAAAATCTTAAACCGTTAATGAAGAAGATTATTCCGGAAAAGATTCTGGAGGATTTGTAGGTGGGGTGAGAGGGGTTTTGTTTTAGCAGCCTCTTTTTTTAAGTTCTTCTACTGCGCCCTTCGACAGGCTCAGGGTGACAGTGGCTTTGTTACCGGCAGGTAACCACTGTCACCCTGAGCCTGTCGAAGGGCGCACTAAATCATTTTAAACCCCTTCCTTGTTTTTAACACTATCCGCCGGAATATCATTCACACTATTCCAGAACGCCGACACATTCACAATCTTCCACCCGTCATCCTCTTTCTCCATCAGGCGGGTTTCGTGGCTTACGTGATAGAATTTCTCCGTTTTATCGGCATTGTACTGTTTCCAGATGAGATAGGCCACGGAGTCACTGAAAAAGTGAACCTGAGGCTTCTCTTTAATGACCGAAGGATGGATCACGTTTTCGCCGTTTTTATAGTATTTCTCTATCCAGCCCTTTCCCTGCCGGTCTATCTTTTCCCAGCCCACGGCCACGCCCACGGTGCCGTCTTCATGGTTCCAGGCCTGGTAGGCGTAAGGCTGGTGGCTCCAGGTGTTCTTCCATGCCTCATAATTGCCTTCAAAGAAGCTATGGGTTTCTTTATCAATGACCGCCTGGATGGCGTCTGTTTCTGCGGCCGCGTCAAAGGCCGGCGCTTCATTTTGTGCGGGCTGAGCACATGAAAGCATCAGCCCGGCAATGAGAATATTTAAGGGGTTTTTCATTGGTATAAATTTAAGCTGTTAGTCATGAACTATTAGTAATTAGCTGTTAGCTATTAGATTGTCGGGTGACGCTTCGCTGATGTGCTAATTTCTAACAGCTAATTACTAATAGCTGTTTCAGGATATATTTACGGATTTACGCCCAACTGCCGGCAGAAATCCGGATGATTCCAGTTAATACTGATGCCGGTAATTTTGTCAGCTTCATCAAACCGGAAAATAAAGATGTGGTCACTCTCAAACCGCAGTCCTTTGGAGGGAACTCCCGGGAAGTCTTTGGCCTGGGTGCCGAAAATGCTGACTTTACAGGTTACATCGTCGCCGTCAGTGGTGAACGTGTCAATGGTGTTGTCGATATCCGGGAAGCAATCCATCAGCAGGGCCCAAAGGTTTTTGCCCAGCTCGGCTACCCGGCCTTTCCCATTTTCTTCCAGGGGGATAAACTCTACCCCTGCGTCAGGGGTACACAGGCTGACCATCCGCTGGTAATCGTGGTCCTGGTAGGCAGAGAAAAATTCAATGCAGGTTCCTTTCCGGGTCAGTACGGTCGGGCTCTCAGTTGTTTCAGGTTTCATATTTCTTGATGATTTGATGGTTCAAAAGTGAGGAATGATTTTTACTTATGATTGTAAAAAAACGACATCCTTAAAATGCAGAAAGAAACCGGGCCAGCTCTTTGTTGTTTTTGAGGTATTGAGAAGGAGATTTGCCGGTAAAAGAAGAAAAATCACGGATAAAGTGCGACTGGTCATAATAACCCATCCGGAAGATCAAGTCGGCCCAGTCTTTAATTTCCCACTTTTTAGAAGCCATCAGGTTACACAGATAACCAATTCTCCGGATGCGGGCATAATGTTTGGGGCTCACCCCGGCTTTGGTCAGGAACTGCCTTTCCAGTTGTCGCTTGGAAATACAGAGGTCATCCATCAGGGTATTCATGTTGATGACGCCTTTGTGCTCTACGATCAGGTTAGCGGCATGATCGGCGCGGTCCGGCCGGCAGTCGCGGTGCAGCAGCCGGATATTCAGAAATTGAATCAGATGAGAGATGCGGCCGGTGGTATCCGCTGAATCCTCAATTTTTTGCTGTAAGGTAGTGATCTCGTTTCCCAGTACAGCGGTCAGGTCGTGGCGCTCGTCAGTGAATTCGTACATGGGCAGGCCAAAGAGGGTGGCAATGGCCGTAGGGCGGAACACAATGCCTACCTGCCCCACCGGCTTGCTGATCCTGAAAAAATAGTTCTGAGAAGCCTGTCCGGTAATAAAAGCGCGGTGGGTCGGGGAATACTTCTTTGTGCCTACGGCCACTTCACAGGGATGGCCGTAATTAAAAACCAGGGACGTGAACCCGTTAGGAGGAGATTCCAGCAGCAGGGAGCCCGACGCTACGGCAGTAATCTCCCAGGCATAAAAGCATTCCACGTAAGGGAGCAGATGCGGCGGTGGCGGGAGTTTTTCGTACCTGACCATAACATTAAAATATTAAGGGGTTTACCTATTTTATTTCAAATGTAAGGATTAAAAAAAATACCTGCAGAATTTTTTCTGCAGGTATTTTTTTAGTTCCGGGTAATCAGTTCCGGATAGAGAGTTCCGGGTAGGTTACCATCTGTCACCCTGAGCTTGTCGAAGGGCAAGTGAAGCTTATTTAACATTCTCAGGTTACCTGTTTCCCTACACTCACTTGCCCTTCGACAAGCTCAGGGTGACAGATGGCAGCTCACCCGGAACTCTCTACCCGGAACCCGGAACTATTACATCATTCCGCCCATTCCGCCGCCGTGCATATGCGGGGCTTCAGGTTTTTCTTCCGGAATATCTGAAATTACGGCTTCAGTGGTCAGTAACAGACCGGCAATAGAGGCCGCGTTTTCCAATGCCAGACGGGTCACTTTGGTAGGATCAATGATACCTGCAGCGATCATGTCTTCGTATTTATCTTCACGGGCATTGTAACCGTAAGCACCCTGACCGCCTTTTACTTCCTGAACCACCACAGATCCTTCACCACCGGCGTTAGATACGATGGTTCTCAAAGGAGCTTCCACAGCATTTCTGATGATGGCCACACCGGTTTTTTCGTCGGCATTTTCAGTAGAGATAGAATTCAGGGCAGCCTGAGCTCTGATGAAAGCCACACCACCGCCGGCAATGATACCTTCTTCTACCGCTGCGCGGGTAGCATGGAGGGCGTCATCTACGCGGTCTTTTTTCTCTTTCATTTCTACTTCAGTGGCCGCACCGATATAGATGATGGCTACTCCACCTGACAATTTGGCAAGACGCTCCTGGAGCTTCTCACGGTCGTAGTCAGAAGTAGTGTTTTCGATTTGTGCTTTGATCTGGTTAACACGGCCTTTGATAGCATCTGCATCACCGGCTCCGTTGATCACGGTAGTGTTATCTTTGTCAATAGACACTTTCTCGCTCTGACCCAGCATGTCTACCGTAACGTTTTCCAGCTTGAAACCTCTTTCTTCTGAAATTACGGTACCGCCGGTCAGGATAGCGATGTCTTCCAGCATGGCTTTTCTTCTGTCGCCAAAACCAGGGGCTTTCACGGCACAGATTTTCAGCGCACCACGGATTTTGTTTACCACCAGGGTAGCCAGGGCTTCACCGTCTACGTCTTCTGCAATGATCAGCAGCGGACGGCCGGTTTGTGCTACCGCCTCCAATACGGGAAGAAGCTCTTTCATGGAAGAAACTTTCTTCTCGGAGATCAGGATGAACGGACGCTCCAGCTCGGCTTCCATTTTCTCGGTGTTGGTTACGAAGTAAGGCGACAGGTAACCTCTGTCAAACTGCATACCTTCTACCGTTTTTACTTCGGTTTCAGTACCGCGGGCCTCTTCTACGGTGATTACACCTTCTTTGCCTACTTTGTCCATGGCATCGGCAATCATCTGGCCGATTTCCTGGTCGTTATTGGCAGAGATGGTGGCCACCTGGGTAATTTCTTTAGAAGAATTGATGGATTTCGACTGGGCTTTCAGTTCAGCTACAATAGCTGTCACCGCCTTGTCAATACCTCTTTTCAGGTCCATCGGGTTAGCGCCTGCGGCCACGTTTTTGGCTCCGATAGTGTAGATAGCCTGTGCCAGAACGGTAGCGGTAGTAGTACCGTCACCGGCAGCATCAGCAGTCTTGGAAGCTACTTCCTTCACCAGTTGCGCACCCATGTTTTCAATAGAATCAGCCAGCTCAATTTCTTTGGCCACTGAAACACCGTCTTTGGTGATAGAAGGGGAACCGAATTTCTTGTCAATGATCACATTACGACCCTTAGGTCCTAAAGTTACTTTTACGGCGTTGGCCAGTGTGTCTACGCCTCTTTTTAGTTTATCTCTGGCTTCTGTATCAAAAAGAATTTGCTTTGCCATTTGCTTTGAAATGATTTTAATTTTAACAAAAACAGTTAAGGGGCTATCAGATGATAGCGTAAATGTCTGATTCTCTCATGATCAGGTATTCTTTACCGTCTACTGTGAGTTCTGTGCCGGAATATTTTCCGTACAGTACAGTGTCACCTGTTTTCACGGTAAGCGGCTCGTCTTTTTTTCCGGGACCTACAGCTACTACAGTACCTTTTTGAGGTTTTTCTTTTGCTGTATCCGGAATGATAATTCCGAAAGCAGTTTTCTCCTCAGCCGGAGCTGCCTCTATCAAAACTCTGTCTGCTAAAGGTTTTACGTTTACTGACATAATCGTTGAATTAATTTTTAATTGAAAATTTCTGAAACAAGTATTCTCAAAACTTCTGCCAAATATGCAATACCGGTTTTTTACTGACATTTTTTCAGTATATGCTGACATTTTATGACAAATCCGGTTTTACTTCTTTTTCGGATTGCGTCTTTTTCGTAGTTTGCCGGGGTAATATTAATACCCTTTTATTTCATGAAGTTTCTTTCGATCCTTGCTATCGTAAAAAACGAAGAAGATTACATCCGTGAATTTGTACGCTTTTACCGGATTAACGGGGTAGAGCACTTTTATCTTTATGATAATGAGAGTGTTAGTCCACTGGAAGAAACTCTCCGTGATTTTGCGGACATTTGCACCATTACCCGCATAACGGGTCAGAAGAAGCAGATGGCAGCCTACAATCATTTTGTTGAAAAATTTGCCGGGGAAACCGAATGGGTGGCTGTTTTTGATGTGGATGAGTTTGTACTGACCAAGCAGCACGCTACTCTGCGGGATTTTGTCAGAGATACCGGCCGCAAAAGGGATTGCATCAGCATTAACTGGGTGGTTTTCGGGAATGGGCCGCATATCAGGAAGCCGGCCGGAGGCCTGATCATTGAAAATTATCTTTACTCGGAAGGACGTCAGCATAAAAATGTTAAAAGTGTGGTAAGGGCAAAGGCCATCCGCGAGTTTAAACACCCGCACTTCCCCGAGCTGAAATGGTTCAGCAAGCATGTGAATGCAGCCGGAAAACCCATGTCAGGGGCCGAAAACCGGGAAGAGACCACCCATATTATTCAACTAAACCATTATTTTACCAAATCAATGGAAGAATACGAAGTAAAGCTCAGATCCAGACGGGCGGATACGGGTGAGATCAGGCTGGAGAATTCCACGGATATGGAATGGATGCAGGGGGAGCCCCAAAGGTGCAGCGTGTATTATGATGATACCTTATGGAAAAAATTCAGCCGGCAGTTGCAGGAAAATAATTATACCGTTTAAAACCCTATCTGATGGAAAAATTTTCCTGTAACCTGGTTGTGTGCGGCCTGGTGAGAAATGCAGAGGAGAACCTGCAGAAAAACCTGGCCCGCCTCGATGTTTTACGTCCTTATTTTCGGTCGTTCCGGGTGGTGATTTATGAAAACGACAGCACCGACCGTACCAAGCAGATTCTGGAAGAATATGCCTCAGAGCGAGCGGATGTTTTTGTCAGTACTGCCGATTATAACGAAGACCCGATGACGGGCGGGCCTTTTTCCCTGCACCGGATAGACCTGATGGCCCGGTTTCGGAATCAGTACCTCAAAAAGCTGAACGAGTACCCGGATACCGACTATGTGGCCGTTATTGACCTGGATATTTACAGTTTTTCGACAGAGGGTTTCCTCGGGTGTTTCAGGAAAGCCGGAGACTGGGATATGCTGTCTGCCTTCGGAAGTAACTACGTGGAGTACAGCTCCGGTCCGGTATTTTACGATATATATGCCTTTGTGCCCCGTACCCAAAGCCCTGTGCTGGAGATGTATTTCCGGGATTTTAACGAATTTAAAAATCAGCAAAGCAACCTTTACAAAACATTTTTGAAGGCGGCTGAGCCGCTTCCTGTCAATTCCAATTTTAACGGGCTGGCCATTTACCGCTATGCCTGCCTCACCTGTGGCGTTGCGTATGCTTCTGCTCCCTGTACCATGGAAGGCATAGCATCTTATTGTGAACACGTGGTTTTTAATAAACTGCTGATGGAAAAAGGTTACCAGGCGCTTTTCCTGGATCCGTCGCTAAGAGTGATTTATGAAAAGCCTGACCGACAGAAACATTACCGTAAGTATTTCCGCTACCGGGTGCTCTCGTCTATGCGCCGGGTTTACGCAACTATCCGGAGGGTACTCCGCGTACAGCCTACTTCCCCAGGTTAGCCTCTTCAAAGGCCAGCGGCAGGAGGCTGCCGGCATTTTCAAACCCGTAGGTAGGGCCGTTAATTTTATGAAGGAATATCCGGATGGGATCCGCCTGAAGGGATTCTATCTCCGTGATCACCTGCCGGCAGATGCCACAGGGCGTTACCGGGTGAAAGGAGGTGGAGGCAGGCGCGGTTACCGCCAGGGCCACGATCTTACTTTCAGGGAAATTAGCCTTCACAAAATTCAGCACCGTACGTTCGGCACAGGTACCGGCCGGGTAGGAGAGGTTCTCCTGGTTATTGCCGCTGAACACACGGCCGTCATCCAGCAGCACTGCTGCCCCTACCGGGAACCTGCTGTAGGGCGAGTAGCTCTTACCTGCAATTTCTATGGCCTTTCTCACCAGCAGGGCGTGGCCGGGCTCCAGCTCATCGATATGTTCAAACTCCCTGTAAGTAAGAGTGATAGTATGGGTCTTCATCGTAAATTCATAATTCATAAATCGTAAATCGTCCATTGTCACACCAGCCTGTCCAGCACCTGCTCTATCATCTCTTTTACCGCCTTTTTGTAATCTTTTGAAAACTCGCCGGTGATGCGGTTGGCAATAATGGTATTCACGGAAAGGGCCTGGTGCCCCATCAGCTTCGACAGGCCGTATATGGCCGAGGTTTCCATTTCAAAATTGGTAATTCGCAGGTGATCATGCCGGAAGGCCGTGAGCTTCTCATTCAGCAAAGGTTCGCTGACGTTTAGCTTCAGGGTTCTTCCCTGGGGGCCGTAAAAACCGCAGGCGGTGGCGGTAATGCCGCTAATGAATCCTTCCGCTTTTTCAAAGAGCTGCTCACCGGCCGCTACCAGGTAGGGGCGGGCAAAATGACTGTTCCAGCCCGACTCCCGGATAAAGCTTTCTATGAAGGCATTGTCGGTGAAGGGTTCAGAGTTTTCATAAAAATGAAGCAGGCCGTCTAAACCCAGTCCGTGTGAGCTCACCAGCAGGCTGTCTACCGGGATATCCCCCTGCAGGGAGCCCGAAGTGCCCAGGCGGATAAAGTTTAAGGAGGTATGCGCGTCTTTTCTTTCTTTTTTTACCAGGTCAATATTTACGGCTGCATCCAGTTCTCCCAGCACAATATCGATATTATCTGTACCCATACCCGTGGAGATCACACTCAGCCGTTTCCCGTTCCGGGTGCCTGTGTGGGTTACAATCTCCCTTTTTTGTGTGGTGAAATCCACCTTGTCAAAGAAAGCCGAAACTACCGGCACCCGGTCAGGGTCACCCACCAGGAAAACGGTTTCGCCTATGTTTTCAGGTTTCAGGTTAATATGGTAAAGGCTCCCGTCGGGATTCAGGATCAGCTCGGAATTCTTATAATTATTGCTCATGATCGGTTAAAATAGAATGCCCAAACTAGGGCTTAGTCAGGAGAAATACCAGCGTTTGAAAAGAAATTTTTTCGCGCAGTCCCGTATTTCAGAAGTAAAAGTGTATTTTTAAAAAATTTTTTTAATGTTTCAACCTCCTTGTCAGCCTGATTTATGAGCAATAACAAGAACTACTACGGACCGTTAGCCATTATTGGTATCCTTTTTTTTGTTTTCGGTTTTATTACTTGGGTAAATGCCGTACTGATTCCTTTTTTCCAGAAAGCATTTGACTTAAATAATACATCGGCTTACCTGGTCACATTTGCCTTTTATATTACGTATATCATCATGGCTATCCCGTCTACCTGGGTTTTGAAGAAAGTAGGCTTTAAGCGGGGTATGTCTGTGGGCTTATTTGTGATGGCATTGGGAGCCCTGATCTTTGTTCCCGCCGCCCGGGCTGAATCGTACGGGTTATTCCTGGCGGGCCTTTTTGTGATTGCTACCGGCCTCACCACCCTTCAAACGGCTTCTAACCCGTATGTGACCATCCTGGGGCCCATAGAAAGCGCGGCTCAAAGAATCAGCGTGATGGGTATCGCCAATAAAATAGCCGGTATTATCGGGCAGAAAGTTTTAGGCGGGATTTTACTGGTGGGCGGTACGGCTGCGGCTGCTACCCTTACACGGGGGCAGCAGCTTGAAAAAGTGGTGGTACCCTATATGATCATTGCAGCTGCCCTGGCCGTTTTAGGGGTGGCCGTGTGGCTGATGAAAGGCTTGCCTGAAGTAGAAGCGGAGGAAGATGAAACGCAACAGGCAGGAGCTGTAAAAACATCTATCTGGGCGTATCCTAACCTGGTGCTGGGCCTGCTGGCACTGTTTTTCTATGTAGGAGCTGAAGTGATTGCCGGAGACTCCATCATCGCTTACGGGATTTCACAGGGATTTCCTGAAGAGCAGGCCAAAGATTTTGGTACCTATACCTTATGGCTGATGTTAGCAGGGTATGTTTTGGGGATTTTCCTGATCCCTAAGTACGTTTCGCAGGGAACATGGCTGAAATATTCGGCTATTTTCGGGCTTATTGCTACTCTGGGGGCGGTTTTCTCCAGCGGGTTTACTTCCGTGCTGTGCATTGCCTCTTTAGGTCTGGCCAATGCTATTATGTGGCCGGCCATCTGGCCGCTGGCCCTGGACGGACTGGGTAAATTTACCAAGCTTGCTTCAGCACTCCTGGTGATGATGATCTCCGGTGGAGCTATCCTGAACTCCAGCTATGCTTTGCTTTCCGATAGTATCGGTACTCAGAAAGCCTATTGGCTGGTAGTGCCATTGTATGCCTTTATTTTCTGGTATGCGGCTACGGGGCATAAGAAGAAATCGTGGTAGAATGGAGGATTGACAGTTGACAATTGACAGTTGACAATTTTATAAATTTACGCATTTGGGTGCCATCAGAGTCTTTTGAAGAGGACTCTGAAGCCTGAATTATATCAAACAAATGAAACAGCTCATTTATATATTATGAGAAAAACAGCTTTATTAATAACCGTTTTATTATTCTCGCTGGGCGCGAGCGCGCAGATAGGCCATGGCAGTAAGAAAACATTTACCCTGGATGATACGCTCAGGGGTACCATTACCCCGGAACGTGCCTGGTGGGACCTGCTGTATTATGATCTGAGTGTGGAAGTGGACGTAGACAAAAAATTCTTCAAAGGATCTAACGTGATCCGCTATAAAGCACTTCAGTCGCATAATGTGCTGCAGGTAGACCTCCAGGAACCGCTGGATCTTACAGCCGCTTACCAGGGCGAAACCGCCCTGAAGTTTACCAAAAGAGGAGCTAACGCGTATTTCATTCAGCTGCCTTCTGCTGCGCAGGCGGGTTCGGTAGGAGAAATTACCGTACACTATGAAGGTAACCCGCGGGTGGCCCGGCGGGCACCGTGGGACGGGGGCGTATCCTGGTCCAAAGACAAGTTGGGCCGGCCTTTTGTGGCTACCTCCTGCCAGGGTCTGGGAGCCAGCGTTTGGTGGCCCTGCAAAGACCATATGTATGATGAGCCGGATAACGGGATGCGGATTTCCATTACCGTGCCCGACAGCCTGATGAACGTATCTAACGGTATGCTGGCCTCGAAATGCAGCTATGCAGACGGAAAGGTGACCACAGTGTGGGAAGTGAAAAATCCTATTAATAACTACGGCGTTAACCTCAATGCGGGCCATTATGCCCATTACAGGGAAATCTATAAGGGCGAAAAAGGCCCTTTACAGGTAGATTACTGGCCGCTGGATTATAACCTGGAGGTGGCCAGAGAGCACTTTAAGGATGTTCCGCGCATGCTGCAGGCCTTTGAGCACTGGTTCGGGCCTTACCCGTTTTATGAAGACGGCTTTAAGCTGGTGGAAGTGCCTTACCTGGGCATGGAGCACCAGAGCTCAGTGACCTACGGTAACCAGTATAAGAAAGGCTACCTGGGCCGTGATCTGTCAGGCGCGGGCTGGGGACTGAAATTCGACTTTATCATTATTCATGAAAGCGGCCACGAGTGGTTTGCCAATAACATTACCTATAAAGACATTGCCGATATGTGGGTGCATGAAAGCTTTACTTCGTATTCCGAGTCGCTGTTTGTAGATTACCATTACGGGAAAAAGGCGGGGGAAGATTACGTGATCGGCTGCCGGCAAAGCATCAAAAATGATATTCCCATTATTGGTATCTATAATGTGAACCATGAAGGCTCAGGCGATATGTACAGTAAAGGCGCCAATATGCTGCACACCATCCGGCACATAATAGGCGATGATGAGAAATTCAGGCAGATTCTCCGGGGGCTGAATGCTGACTTTTATCACCAGACGGTTACTTCAGCCGATGTGGAAAATTATATTTCGCAAAAAGCCGGCAGGGACCTGAGCAAGGTATTTGACCAGTACCTGAGAGATGTGCGGATTCCGAAGCTGACTACCACGATAAAAGGCTCTAAGATATCTTACCGCTGGGAAAATGTGATTGACGGCTTTGATATGCCTGTAAAGGTGGTGATTGACGGTAAGGAGCAAATGCTGTATCCTACCGCAAAGTGGCAGAGCGTGAAGGGAAAAACCCTGGTGGCAGACCGGAATTTTTATATTCAGTAATAATTGCCGCTTGGACAGTTCCCGAAGGGGTCGTAACTAAATGCGAATATTGGAAACATTTGTTTTTTCCGCCCTTAGACAGGCTCAGGGTGACAATTGTTACACACTGGTAACCACTGTCACCCTGAGCCTGTCGAAGGGCGGAGAAGTAAGGATTTATAGCAAAAATTATTTCTAACAAAAAATTCACTCGCCCTTCGACAGGCTCAGGGTGACAGTGGCACCGCACTGGTAACCACTGTCACCCCACCCGGAACTATCTACTATCGATCATGAAAAATAAATTTATAAATATATTTTCAGAAAATTTTGAAAAATTAATATTTTCAAAAATGACAATTAGTTCTGTTGTTAAAAATAATTCTGAAAATAATGAATTTAAATCTGTCACCATCCGCCCGTTCGACTCCAAAAAGGGGCGGATGCTCTCCTGGGTATACCGCTACCCGCGCAAAGACGTCACCCGGAACTATACGCTGGAAGAATCAGTGAGGCTCATGACCGAAATGATCGGTGTTCAGTTTTCGCAGGCCGATATGTATTGTGTGGGAACCGACTATTTCCTGAAGACCGATGGCAAAGAGCGGCTGACCGTCAAAGAAAGCCGGGCCGAAAGGGAAGTAAGCGGCCAGCATGACAAGATCCGGAACCGGATGGTGGAAGTTTCAGCCGGATTCCTGCACCTGCTGGAAGTGACTTCGGCCGACGGACACATCCGGAAGGATAAGAAAGATAAATTTATACAGATCAATAAGTTCCTGGAGTTCTTCTCTTCGGCCGTGCAGTCGCTGCCGGGTCCGGAAATCTCCGTGCTGGATATGGGTTCGGGCAAGGGCTACCTCACCTTTGCCATTTATGATTACCTGAAAAAGAAGGCGGGGGAGGGCGCCCGTGTTACCGGGGTGGAATTCCGGCAGGACATGGTAGATCTGTGCAATTCCCTGGCGGTAAAGGCCGGTTTCGGCGGACTGAACTTTGTTCAGGGAACCATTGAGGGATATGATTTTTCCCACAGCGATGTGGTCATTGCCCTGCATGCCTGTGATACAGCTACAGACGAGGCCCTGTTTAAGGGAATAAAGGCCGGCGCCCGGGTTATCATGGTATCGCCCTGCTGTCATAAGCAGGTAAGGCGGTCTATGCACCCGGAGGGAACCGCCGCCGCTTTTTGCCGGTACGGCATTATGAAAGAGCGGACCGCAGAGATGCTGACCGACCTCATCCGGGCGTCTATCCTGGAGATTTACGGTTATCAGACCCGGGTTTTTGAGTTTGTGAATTCAGAGCATACACCTAAAAACCTGATGATCACGGCTATAAAAAAGCGTGAGTCGCTCGCCTCCCGGCCTGAATCATGGAAAGAAGTGGAAGAACTGAAGGCAGCCTATGGCCTGGAATACCATCATCTGCAGCGTATGCTGACCGAAAGTTTTTAATTTATTTAATACTTTTGTGACTTTGATTATAATATAAAGTCTATATATTTGCTTAATCAATTTTTAATTTAAACATATTCAAAAATGGGATTAATATCATTTTTTAAAGGTGTGGGCGAGAAAGTATTCGGCAAAAGCGAGAAAGAAGAAGCAGCTCCTGAGCTGAAAGCTTCTGCACTGCTGGCGCACGTACAAAACCTGGCGCTGCCTTTCAGAAAGCTCACTGTAAAAGTTTCCGGCGATACCGTCATTCTTGAAGGAGAGACTGAAAGCCAGCAGGATTCAGAGAAGATCGCCCTGGCAGTAGGAAACGTGGAAGGTGTAGCTGTGGTAGATAACAATATCGTAGTGGTTACTCCTGAACCTGAAGCTCAGTTTCACACTGTAGTAAAAGGAGATACCCTTTCAAAAATTGCTAAAACTTTCTATGGCGATGCCATGAAATACCCGGTGATCTTTGAAGCCAACAAGCCTATGCTTACCCATCCTGACAAGATTTATCCCGGACAGGTTTTAAGAATACCTGCTCTGTAATCATTAACGGAACGGAGGGAGCTGAAGGGCTCCCTCTTTTTTTTAACTATTTAACCTTTTTTATTTTATGAACCTGTTAATTACCATTTTAGTAGGCGCCATAGCCGGCTGGCTGGCCGACCTCGCCTTTAAGAGATTCAGCTTGTCTCTTCTCTACCAGATTTTGCTGGGTATTGCCGGTGCTTTTGTAGGCAGCTGGCTCCTGGGCGGTGAATTAAGTTCCGAGCTCGGGCTCCCTGATTTCATCAGCCGCGTGCTGGAGGCCTTTGTAGGCGCTGCCGTGATTCTGCTGGTAGTGATGCTGGTGAAGAGAGTGACGGCGAAATAGTTTTTTATAGTTCCGGTAGTTCCGAGTAGGTTCCCGGTTGCGCAGAGTCTCCCGTCAGGGGGCTCTGCGTTTTGTTTCATCAGCAATTCAGATACCGGTTATACCTGGAAAGATAAAAAGCATAGATGAAAAAGAATTGTGTAATGATTTCAATAATATTTTTCCCTATTCTAGCTTTACAAAAAAGTATAAAGTTTTCGGTATAAAGCTGGTTAAAGATAAACACATGGAAGTATGAAATCAGTCCAAGTATAAACAGTGAAACAGCAATCCAGAAATAAGGAACTTTATTTATTGAAATCTGTGGCGGATTATTAGAAAGGAACCAAAGGTAATAACCTGAAATAATGATCATGAAGCTGTTTTTTACGCTGATGCCCCAATTCCCTATTTCTTTAGAACCTTCTATCCAGGTAAAATTGATTAACTGGAAGATCACCAGGGAGATTACCAATATTTTAAGCCATTGGGGGCGATCGAGCAGCAGGTAATAGTAATAGCCAAAAAATAAATAAGCATGCAGATAGAAAAAGGTATTGCTGAAATTGGTGTCTTCAATATGGAACCGGGTCAATACAGGCTCCCAAAACTCATAGTGGTTATTGGCTGACCAAACGAACAGTTCGAGGCAAATATTTAAAATTAATTTGGTTAAAATACAGACCAGGAAAACTCTTTGAACCCCATTTAACTTCCTGATTATCAGAAAACCCACCAAAACAGGAATAACAGAAAACCAGGTGGTTACCTGGCCTGACAAATACAGCCAGTCATTGTATATGCTTTCTAACTGGTTCATCCGGTGACAGGACCTTTAGGTATTTTAACACCCCCAACGTTTCCACCACCGAAGAAATATGGTATATTATCAGAAGCGAAATATAATCTGCTACTTATTGAGCCGGAAAGATATCTAATACCTATATCAGGATTAAGTCTCAGATCAGGTAAAGTCATTCGGCTGGGGATATAATCTGGATGTAAGAAAATAATGATATTAGACCGGCCGTCTTTTTGGTAATAAATTACATTCAAACCATTCGTTATGGCATTGTTAAAAACAGATAAATCACGATTTAACTGAAAAAGATCATTGCTGCCTAAACAGAATATTTCAGAATCTTCATTTGGGTTAAAAAAAACCTGATATGGGGTGTTCGTATCAAATATAATAGGGTTTTTAAGGTCTCTTTTTAGAAACTTTATACAAATACAGTTTCTTATACCTAAAGGATCAAATGTGACATTCTCCTTATAACTTCCCGTCGAGAAAGTGTGTATTTTAATAAGCCCAGGGAAATAATATCTTTTAATGTCTTCTAATATGTAAGGTTGCTGGCGGTTATCGGTGATTGAATAGATGGGCAGGTTAGCCTGATGATCAAGAATAAGAGAGGAGTCATTATAAAGTGTTATCATAACGGTAAATATTTAAAGTTAAACAATTCTATTCTCAATTGCCACCCGCACAGCCTCCGGCGCCGAGTTAACATGCAGCTTCTGATAAATGTTTTTCAGATGCCACCGGGCGGTGTTGAAAGTGATGCCGCAGGCGTCCGCGATCATTTTATAGCTCATGCCGTTCACCATACCATTCAGAACCTCCTTTTCTTTTTCGGTGAGGGGCACAAATGAAGGTTGCCTGGAAACCAGCTGGTGCTGGAACATGGCCCATACCTTTTTGGCAATAGACGGGGTGAGGGCCGTGCCGCCCTGGTGAACTTCAAAAATGGCTTCTACGAGCTGGTCTGTATCCGGGGTTTTCAGGATATAACCCGAGGCACCTCCACATAATGCCGAAAATATCCGGTGGTCATCTTCAAATACCGTTTGCATGAGTACTTTGATATCAGGGAATTGCTTTTTCAAGGTATAGAGAGCGTCAATCCCCGAGATCCCCGGCATCTGAATATCCATGAGGACCACATCGGGCCGGTGATTATGTACCCGGGCCACGGCTTCATTGGCATGGGCAAAAGCCCCCGTAAACTGAATACCCCCGGTGTTTGAAAGCACGAGGGAGAGGTTTTCTCTCAGGCTGGAATTATCCTCGAAAAGTATTACTCTTATCATAACTCCCGTTATTTTATGCCAAAATTAGAGGTTCATCTTCCGGACTGTACCCCCCTTTTCGGGTGGGGTACCGGCTTTTGCCCGGTACTGCGCCCCGGATTTCACCGGGAATTCCGGGCCGGGATCCTGCCCCTTTATAACACGCCGGATAACGCACCGGGATTTTATCCCGCCATTTTGCCCCGGATTTCATCCAGGGGCTACGGATGTTGGGTTCCTACGGAACCTTTACGGGGTATAATCGCTTGGAAATATCTAATATCTAATATCTAATATCTAATATCTAATATCTAATATCTAATATCTAATATCTAATATCTAATATCAAAATACCAGCGCTTCTATCTCTATCTGCGTACCTTGGCCCGGGGCTGACTCTATCTTTATATCAAAATAACTTTCACCTGCACGGGTCATTATATTTTTCAGCCCGTTTCCTTCCTGTGGTTCCCGGGTATCAAAGCCTTTGCCATTCTCTGAAACCCGGATGTTCAGCTTATCCTGTTTACAGGTAACCGCTATCTCAGCTGCTGTGGCTTCAGAGTGCCGGGCAATATTATTTATTACTTCTTTAAGGATCAGGTACAGGTTTTTCTGGTTTTCTATGCTAAAGGCTGCCCGGTTATCAGGCGTTACATTGCTGTTGAAGGTCAGCTGTATTTCTTTTTTGGAAAGAATCTGGAGGCCGAATGACCTTATTTTTTCAAGCAGGGTGTATAGCGATTCATTTTCAGGGTTAAGGGCCCAGGCCGTATCGCGGATACTCATCACCGTTTCTTCGGAGTCGTTTTTGATCTGTTCCAGAATCCGGCGCAGTTCGGGATCTTCGTTTTTTATTTTTTTATTCACCAGGTGGCTGGCTATGGCAATGCTGCTGAGAGTAGCGCCCACTTCGTCGTGCAGGTCAGATGAGAGCCGGTTCCGGAGCTTCTGGATTTTCAGTTTCTGCCTGAAATTATACAGGAAAAAAAGGTATACACCACCAATGACCATCAAAACACCGCACAGGATCAGTACAGGGTAGAACCACCAGGTTTCAGCAATAGAGGGATACACCTGCAGCGGCAGGGTATATTTTGAAAGCAGCTGCCCTTCTGGTGACCACGCAGTTATTTCAAAGGTATAATCTCCTTCGCCTAATTTCATATAGCGGGCAGAGGGGTAAGCTGTAATGGTGGTATCCAGTTCATAGCCGCTGAGAATGTATTTATAAACTGTTCGGCTATCAGCCCCCGGCTCAAATTCAATAAAAACGTCATTGTATAAAGATGGAAACTTCAGATTTTCCGTAGTAGCAGGCTTGTGGTTGATTTTTAGGGTTTTAAGTTTGAAATCCTGGGAGAAACCCCATTTATGACAGAAAAAGAGCAGAGACAGATATACGATTACGGCAGGAGAGCGTAAAATCAGAGCGGGTGCTTTCACGTATAAAATGGTTTACAGATAAGTAAAAATAAATAAAAAATACTGATTTTCCAAGAATTTATGCCTGTTAATTGAAGCCTGTAAACGATTTACGGGGATTTACCGGCTGTTTTACCCCACCCGAATTGGGGGGGACAGCATGCTGCCTTCCGCTCTCATATTTTTGTTATAAAACTTATAACTCAATGAAAAAAATGATGACATTTCTGGCAGCAGTGAGCCTGGTAGCGTATACTACTGCCTGTGACGGACCTGAGGTCCGCTAACAGACCTTGAGGGTAAGAATGAATACCGTTACGTTATCATTCCTGCGTCTACGTCTGCCAAAGTAAAGAGTTCGGATTACAGTAATTATAGTAAGGTGTGCAGGGTATTGGATTTGCAGGAGTAAGTGGGAATGCTTATCTCTGCGAATTATGGAATTATTGAAAGGAAACTTTCCGGACGAGATTTTAAACGATTTTGGAATAAGTTTGGATTTTCCTTATTTAGTGATTTCTTTTCGTAAATTTGTATATCTACACACAGATATGCCTGAACATCAGAATATAGAATACAAAAGTGCCTGGCACGAAGATTACCTTAAATGGGTTTGCGGCATTTGACAATGCTCAGGGTGGAGTAATTTTTATCGGCAAGGACGATAATGGAAAAGTTACTGGTGTTGAAGATTCCAAAAGACTGATGGATGATATTCATAAGTTTTTGATAAGGAAAGTTTCATTTGAGGGATTGCATCGCAGGGAAACACCTGAATACCCGATTACAGCACTGCGCGAAGTAATTTTAAACGCTTTGGTGCATCGTAATTATAGAGGAGCACCTACTCAGATTCGTGTATATGACGACAAAATTACGTTTTGGAATGATGGGAGATTATCAGAAGAACTCACGTTGGATGCCCTCAAAAAGCCGCATTCGTCAAAACCACGAAACCCGGTTACTGCCGATGTTTGTTTTAAAGGTAACCTGATTGATGCCTGGGGGCGTGGTACAATCAAAGTCATAGACACCTGCATAGAAGCCGAACTTCCGGAACCAGAACTGGCTGAACGGGATGGAGGTTTTTTGGTAACACTTTTCGGAAAAGGTGTCGGTGTAAATGTCGGTGTAAAAGTTCGCGATAAATTCAGAAAAGAAGTGATTGAAACACTAACCCTGATAGAAAGAAACCCGGAATACACAACAGAACAAATCGCGGAAATTACAAACAAAGCAAAAAGAACAATAAAAAGGCATATTGCTAAATTGAAAAATGCAGGGATATTGGAGAGAAAAGGGTCTGATAGGGTAGGTTATTGGGAAGTTAATATCGGGAATGAATAACTCCCCTTCGTTCTACCCGCAAATCCCCTCAAAATTCTCCGAAAAGTACCGGAACTCCGTCTGCAGAATCTCAAATTTCTTCTCAAACCCGTCCAGGATGCCGTCTTTGGCCGGCACTTCGATCTCTTTGGTGATTTCATGAATGCGCATAAGGCCTATGGTGCCGGAGTTGCCTTTGAGCGTGTGCAGCTCTTTTTGTATGGCTACCACGTCTTTGCGGTCATAGGCATTTTTTACGTTTTCAATCTGGGCCTCTGCTTCGGTTTTAAAATCTTCAAATACGGAAAGAAGCATATCAGCTCCTACCATTTCTTTCAGCCCTCCGATCACCTCGATGTCAAAGGCGGGTATGGAGGCATCGATCTCCTCAAACTTTTTCGGGGTTTTCTTCTTTTGGCTTTTGCGGCCGGCTACTTTCTCCGGCTGCAGGCATTCTTCCACCTTTTGAATCAGGAGATTGGCCCGGATAGGCTTGGAGAGGTAGTTGTCCATACCGCTGGCCAGGAATTTCTCCCGGTCGTTTTCCATGGAGTAGGCGGTCATAGCCACCACGGGTGGAAGTTTGCCGGCAAACTTTTCCCGCAGGATCCGGGTAGTTTCCACGCCGTCCATTTCCGGCATCTGGATGTCCATCAGGATCAGGTCAAAGTCGGGATTGTTCTGGAAGGTCTCAATGGCCTTTTTGCCCGAGTCTGCACCGATTACGTGGCAGTTGGCTTTCCTCAGGATCTCTATGGCCACCTTCCGGTTAATGGCATTGTCATCTACCAGCAGAATTTTAGGTGAAAAATCACGGAAATAGTTTTCAATAGAAATCTCGCTGGCGGTATTCACCCTTTCGCTGACCTGGGAGGCCCGGGCTTCTTCAGCCGGCAGCGTAAACCAGAAGGTGCTGCCTTCGCCCACCACGGAGTTCAGGCCGATCTCTCCCCCCATATTTTCTACCAGCTGCTTGGAGATCACCAGCCCCAGGCCTGTTCCGCCAAAAGCTTTCTTGGTGGAGATATCCAGTTGCTGGAAAGAGTTAAAAAGCTTCTTCTGGTTTTCTTCGGAAATACCGATGCCGCTATCTACCACCTCAAATTTCAGCAGTTGGAAGTTTTTTTGCTGCTCAGTGAGGGAAATCCGGATGATCACATCGCCATTCTGTGTAAATTTAATGGCGTTGGAGGTAAGGTTGGAGAGAATCTGCAGCAGGCGGATCTGGTCGCCGATGATGAACGGATTCACGCGCGCGTCCCAATCAAATTTCAACAGGTTATTGGTTTCCGCCGCTTTTTGCTTAAAGAGAGCTACCAGGTTTTTCAGCATCTCTTTCAGGTCAAACGGCTTTTTCTCAATGTTCATCTTGCCGGCCTCCAGCTTGGAGAGGTCGAGTATGTCATTCAGAATGGTCAGCAGGGTTTCAGAAGAGTTCCGGATGGTATTGACATAATCTTTCTGGGTTTTGTCCAGCTCGGTCTCGTTCAGCACGTCAATCATCCCGATAATCCCGTTCATAGGGGTACGGATCTCATGGCTCATATTGGCAAGGAACTGCTCTTTTACCCGCAGCAGGTGCTCGGCTTCCTCCTTGGCTATCTTGAGCTCTTCGGCGCTTTTCAGCAGCTCGGTGACATCCCGTGCCACCCCTTCCACTTCTATAGGTGTACCTTTTTCATTCTTGATCATCCGGATATTCAGCATAAACTGCCGGATACTGCCGTCTTTCCGCTTTACCCTGACTTCGTAGTTGGTGATGTTACCCGACTTCAGCAGGGTTTTAATGTTTTTGGAAGAGTCTACCACGTCTTCAAAAAACTGGTCTACTTTCTGGTGGATCACCTCCTCCTCTGTATATCCGGTATGCTTATAAACCGAGGGCGAGATCATGGTAATGTTACCGGCCAGGTCAGACCGGTAGTAAATATCAATAAATGATTCAATGATATTCCGGAACTTATTCTCGCTTTTCTGCAGGTCTAGCAGGGCTTTCTTATTTTCGGTGATGTTCCGGGCAATTCCCGATACCTCTTCCACCTCGCCGTTTTCACCGGAAATAATGGGGTTCAGGTGGAATTCATACCAGTCGGTTCCCCCGTTTTTCTGCCCCCAGTGCAGCTCAAAATACTGGGGGGTGCCGGCAAACGCCAGGTTGTATTTTTCCCGCATCATGGGTTTGTCATCCGGGTGAAAGAGCTTCCAGCCGTAGCGCTCAATGCTGCTGTTGACTTTAGGTTCTTCGCCCAGCTGGCTGTAAACGATGTTATAGTAGTTCCGGTTCATGGAACTGAGCTGACGCCGGGTGTTGACGGTCCAGAGCAGGTGTGAGCTGCTGTCAAAAAGAGCCTTCAGACGGGCGGTCTGCAGTTCCAGGTCTGCTTCAGCCCGCTTGCGTTCCATAGTCATGGCAATCTGTCCCGATACAAACTGCAGCAGCTCCAGGTCATTGCTGCTGAATTTGTTTTCATCGGAATATGACTTTATGCCGATCACCCCGATCACTTCTTCATTCACTTTCAGCGGCACCAGGATCTGTACGGCCGGCAAAATCGACTCGTAGATAAAGAGCTTTTCACGCTCAATGAGTTCTTCCAGCTCTTGCTTATTCAATACCAGCGGTTTTTTCTGAAGGAGGGAGTATTCAATCAGGCCGTTTCCCAGGTGGCGCTTCATATAGTTCTGGCCCGTATCAAAAAACTCATCTACGTGGTAGGGGAAGTTAATGCTGCTGTCGCTGTTATCAAATACGGCCACAAAGAAGTTATTGGCGTAAATGTTCTTTTTGAGGTTCAGGTGCACCTGGGCCAGGAAGTCCTCCAGGCTACGGGTATTCAGGTTGCTCTGGGCGATGGCGAAATACAGATTCTGAGCCGCTTCGGCCCGCCGGCGCTGGGTGATGTCGCGCAGGATAAAGCGATAAACCCGCATGTCGTTGCTGAGCAGTGAAAAATGAATATCACCCAGAAGGTATACCCTCTTTTTTAATTTATTTCTGAACACCAGGGTATAATCATGTAGGTGCTGGCCGGTTTTAAGTCCGAGAATCTCCTTGACGGTATCGTCTTTGAACTGGGGGTGCAGGTAGTCAGTGATGCGTTTGCCTTTCACCTCTTCCTTTTCATATCCCAGGGTTTTGACAAATGAATTATTGACAAAGATAAACTCGCCCTTACTGTTCAGGATAAAGTTGATCTCGGAAGTATTCTCTACAAAATCTTCCAGGAAATTAATGTACTCCGAGGGGTAAGATACCGTCTTGAAATCTGCCATAGGTGTTGGTTAAACCGGATTAAAACTAACCAATATTATTGATTTTTATGACACCCGCAGGCACATTTTGAAGTGTTTGGCTGAATAATGCCTAATTTTGCCTATCAATCACAGATTCATTGGAAAAAGTAAGAGCCAAGAAGTACCTTGGGCAGCATTTTTTGAAAGACCTTTCCGCCGCCCGGCGCATTACCGAACTGTACCGGAGCGAAGGGCCCGTACTGGAGATCGGCCCGGGCATGGGCGTATTAACGCAGTACCTGAAAGACCGGGAAGACCTGGATCTTCACCTGGTGGAAATCGATAAGGAATCGGTGGCCTACCTGCAGAAGAATTATGGCTTTACTGATAAAAACCTCTTTGATGCGGACTTTCTCCAGGCAGACCTGAACAGCCTGCTGGGTCTGACCCCTGAGGATAAATTCGGCATTATCGGAAATTTTCCTTACAATATTTCTTCCCAGATTTTCTTCCGGGTACTTGATTATAAAGACCAGGTGCAGGAGGTGGTGGGCATGGTGCAGAAAGAAGTAGGGCAGCGGATTGCCTCGCCGCCGGGAAATAAAGATTACGGCATTCTGAGTGTGCTGCTTCAGGCTTATTACGATATTGAATACTGCTTTACCGTGCCTCCCGGGGCGTTTGATCCCCCGCCGAAGGTAGATTCAGGGGTGATCCGGCTGGTAAGAAATTACGATAAAGTTTTAGATTGTGATTTTAAGAAATTTAAGCTGGTGGTGAAGACGGCCTTTAACCAGAGGCGGAAGATGCTTTCCAATGCGTTGAAGCCGATCTCGGGGCAAGCTTCATTTCCGTATGAAAATAAGCGTGCGGAGCAACTGGATTATACGCAGTTTGTGGAAATTACTAAGGTGCTATTCTATTAGTCCTTTATTTTGTCTTTCAGACGGACTTACTTTTTTTCGAAAAAAAGTAAGCAAAAAAACATTCACAAAACAATGCCCTCCTGAAAAATTTGATTTGTTCCTATAATGAAAATATATCAACTCTTCTGTAAATCAAATTTTACAGACGGGCTGTTTTGTGAGATAAGGAAGATTTTTACTTAGGCCGTCCTTGATAATTAGGCAATAATAGAGACATCCTTGGAAATCCGACCTGAAAAAGGGTCGGATTTTGTTTGTTATCTGGGATCATTCTTTAAAAATTACAATTGGAGGGAGATTTCGAGAGCT
>Ga0206106_100343_pt1 | contig 47576 bp, 36 predicted proteins | sample 1B1ome_FD_148677 | JGI IMG/M metagenome (GOLD analysis project Ga0206106, IMG submission 148677) | Enriched microbial communities from leaf-cutter ant dump, University of Wisconsin, Madison, United States - 1B110A | ecosystem: Environmental > Terrestrial > Nest > Insects nest > Nest dump | place... | reverse complement strand
GAAGACGGAACGTATACACTGAACTACACCAAGAGTGGAGCATCAGCAACTGAGGAGATAACTGTTACCACAGGTAAATTTAACCTGAATAACCTTTCTGCCGGAAATTACTCCGCATTCTCTATCACCTCAAAAGGCTGTACAGGAACTGTTACAGGATCTGTTGCTCTTTCCGACCCCGATGCTCCAACCCTCACATTAGCAGATTCTCAAAACCCGACCACATGTGAAGGTATAAACGGAAAAATCGCCTTCTCCACCAGTCTGGAAGACGGAACTTATACACTGAATTATACAAAAGGGGGAGCATCAGCAACTGAGGAGATAATTGTTACCACAGGTAAATTTAACCTGAATAACCTTTCTGCCGGAAATTACTCCGGGTTTTCTATCACCTCAAAAGGCTGTACAGGGACTGTTACAGGATCTGTTGCTCTTACTGATCCGGATGCTCCAACACTAACATTAGCAGATTCTCAAAACCCGACCACCTGTGAAGGTACAAACGGAAAAATCGCCTTCTCTACCAATCTGGAAGACGGCACTTATACACTGAATTATACAAAAGCAAATACACCTCTGACAGCCGAAGTCACCGTTACTTCAGGGAAGTTTACATTATCGGAATTAGCAGCAGGAGCATATTCCACATTTTCCATTACTTCAAAAGATTGTACAGGAACTGCTACAGGATCAATTTCTCTTTCCGATCCCGATGCTCCAACCCTCACATTAGCAGATTCTCAAAACCCGACCACCTGTGAGGGTACAAACGGAAAAATCGCCTTCTCCACCAGCCTGGAAGATGGAACTTATACCCTGAATTATACAAAAGGTGGACTAGCAGCAACTGAGGAGATAACTGTTACCACAGGTAAATTTACCCTGAATAACCTTTCTGCCGGGAATTACTCCGCATTCTCTATCATCTCAAAAGGCTGTACTGGGACTGCTACAGGGTCAGTTACACTTTCCGATCCGGATGCTACGACTATCACCTTGGGAGATTCTCAAAACCCGACCACCTGTGAAGGTACAAACGGAAAAATCGCCTTCTCTACCAATCTGGAAGACGGCACTTATACACTGAATTATACAAAAGCAAATTCACCTCTGACAGCCGAAGTCACCGTTACTTCAGGGAAGTTTACATTACCGGAATTAGCAGCAGGAGCATATTCCGCATTCTCTATCATCTCAAAAGGTTGTACTGGGACTGCTACAGGATCAATTTCTCTTTCCGATCCAGATGCTCCAACGCTTACATTAACAGGTTCTCAAAATCCGACCACCTGTGAAGGTACAAACGGAAAAATCTCCTTCTCTACCAGTCTGGAAGATGGGACTTATACCCTCAATTACACCAAGGGGGAGGCTTCCGGCACTTCTGAAATTACCGTTACTTCCGGTAAGTTCACCCTAAGCAACCTTTCGGCAGGTACGTACTCAATTTTCTCTATTTTTATAAGCGGATGTACAGGATCGGTCTCCGGTCCTGTTACACTTTCCAATCCTGATGTGCCCATTCTTACTCCGGGTAATTCTCAAAACCCTTCTGCCTGTGAAGGGACAAACGGAAGTATTAGCATCTCTACCAACCTGGATAACGGGACCTATACCCTGAATTACGCTAAGGGCGGAACACCGCTGAGTGCTGAAATCAGGGTTGCTTCGGGTAAATTTACCCTGGGTAACCTTTCCGCAGGAAATTACACCGGCTTTTCTGTTACCTCAAAGGGCTGTACGGGCACTGCGCCGGATACTATACTTCTCCGTGATCCCGCTCCGCTTACAGCCACAATAACCCCCTCTGGCCCTACCGAACTCTGTGAAGACGATAAGGTAACCCTTACCTCCACCGCGGCCGGCACTTACCTCTGGAGCACAGGTCAGACCACCCGTAGCATTACCGTGGATAAAGGGGGCATTTATACCGTGAAAATAACATCTGCTGCGGGTTGCAGCTCTGAAGCGCAGATCACCGTTACCCAAAAAACCTGCAATATCCCCCCTATGGCTGTCTGTAAGCCCCATGTGGTACTTGTAGTCAATGATCACTGCTACGCTACCCTGCAGCCCGAAGATCTGGACGCAGGCTCCTACGATAGCAATGACGACTGGTTTAACCGTAGCATCGATATTCACCCGAACCTCACGGTAGGAACCTACACCGCTACCTTCACCGTGGTGGATATCCGCGGGGCCTCCACTTCCTGCCAGAGCCGGGTAGATGTAGTAGACCATACCCCTCCTGTGGCACTGGCCCACGATCTCACCCTGGCACTGGATCAGAACGGGAATGCCTCCCTTGCTGTTTCGAATGTGGATGCCGGCTCAAAGGACAACTGTGGTCCGCTGAATATGAGCCTTGACCGTACGCATTTTACCTGCAGCGACCTGGGCCTCCACCGGGTTACCCTTACCGTCACCGATCCCTCCGGGAATACATCTACCGCCCTGGCCAACATCACCATAGTGGATAATCAGCCCCCCAAAGTAGAAACCAGGGCCATAACCCTTACCCTGGATGAGAACGGAAACGCCTCGCTTACTGCCCGGCAACTGGCCACGTCCATTTCCGATAATTGCGGGATATGGGACGTCCGTGTCTCCCAATCCCAATTCTCCTGTGAGCATGCCGGCCTTAACCGCGTGATACTGACAGTAGAAGATGTACAGGGGAATACCACCTCTGATACCGTATCGGTTACGGTAGTGGATCATACTCCGCCTGTGATCAGTGCCAGGTCTGCCGTTCTTTACCTGGATTCTGCCGGGAAAACAGCTCTGGATCATACACAGATAGCCCTTACTATCACTGATAACTGCACGGTAGACTCCATACAGCTGAGCCGCACTGATTTCACCTGTGAAGACCAGGGAGAGCATTCTGTCCGCATTACAGCAACGGATGCTAACGGAAACCGTAGCGACACCACGGTCTCCGTCATTGTAGCAGACACGATTTCTCCCCGGGTTATAACCCGTGATGTAGTGCTTTATCTCGACGCCTCCGGCCGGACTACCCTTACTCCTGAGCTGGCCGATAACGGGAGCTCGGATAACTGTGGCATCATCAGCCGTGAGCTCGAACGTACCTCCTTCGGCTGTGTCGATACCGGGCAGCATACGGTAAGCTTCACGCTTACCGATGCCGCCGGTAACCGGGCTTCCGCTTCTCTGCTGGTCTCTGTCCGCGACACCCTGCCCCCGATAGCACGGGCACAGAACATTATCCTCGAACTCAGTGAAGCCGGAACCGTTTCTCTTACCCCTGAAGAAGTCAATAACGCCAGTTCCGACAACTGCAACATCGCTTCCATGACCCTGTCTCAAACCTTTTTTAGCTGCCAGGATCTTGGAAACCGCCTGGTTACGCTTACGGTTACAGACGATAACGGTAATTCAGCAACAGCAAAAAGTGAAATACTTATTCGTGACCCGCAGGGAGTCTGTCCCTGTTCGTATGGTGTGTTGGCCAACGACAGGATTGTGATGCGCAACAATGAAGTCTTTGCCGGGGGTATCGGGGTAACTTCATCAAAAGGGAAAGTGAAATTACGTAATACGGAAGTCAACAGGGAAAGCACCTTTGTCAAAGCTCCCTATACCCGTTTCGACACTGAAAGTGAGTCTTCTACTTACCTCAGAGGACAGGCACCTCAGCCTGAAACCTTCCGTAAAAATCCTGCCAGAGAAAAAGGGAAAGAAAAAGTGGGCAAAGGCGAAAACAAAACACTTGCTGCCGGCCGCTACGGAAAAATAAAGGTGATGAAAGAGGCCGGCCTTAACTTTAGCGGGGGCGAGGTCTACATCCGCCGGCTCATTGTGAAGAAAAAGGCAAAAATAACCTTCAGTGAGCCTGCCGTTCTGCTGGTACGTGATCAGGTCAGGCTGGCTTCGTCGGTTGAATTTAACAGCAGCGGTGAAACCGTCAGGCTCTATGCGGGCAAACGGGTGAGCATCGGAAACGGTTCAGAAGTAAAAGGGTATCTGCATACCGGAGGGGTGCTCAAAACCTCAGGAGGTTCGGAGGAAACCCGCCTGGAAGGCTTCTTCGCCGCTGAACGCCTCAGGGCAGGCAGAAACACGCAGTGGTCAGGCGGAGGAGTCCTGTGCCGCGAAAATGAACAGCCGCAGCAGGGCGCCGGTAAAGAGCGTCTGAACCTGGTAACGAAAAGCGAGAAGGAAGAAGCTCCCGTGGCTGAACCGGAGATTCGTCTGAGCGTGTCTCCTAACCCGGCATCTGATTATGTACGCGCAGAAGTCTTTTGTCCGTCAGGTAAAGGAGAGCTTAGCCTGACCGATATGCTGGGAAATGTACTGATCCGTAAAACCATCAGTACTGTTCAGAGTGTCCAAAATCTGGAGATTCAATCGCTGATGCCGGGAATATATATCATCCGGGTGACAGATGGTAACCAGGTAAAAACCGTCCGGTTGCTGAAAGAAAAGTTCTGAATGAGCAGTGGTTATGATTTACATCGTTTCGCGCTCATTAAAGATTTTCGTGGCGTTTTCACTTTTCAGGTTATGCTCATCGTCATACATGCCGTCCAGCTCATCCAGCTGGGTGCCTTTCCAGAGGGCTATGCCCGAAACATAAGACACCCGCCCGATCATGTGAGCCGCTACGGGCGTGGTAAGCAGCAGGAAAAAACCGATGGCAATGGCTTTGGTAGTAACAAATACCTCGGGAAATACCATAGCAGCTGCAACCAGCAAAAAACCTACTCCCAGGGTAGAAGCCTTGACCGTTACAGATAGCCGGAGAAAAAAGTCGGGCATACGCAATATGCCGATAGAGGCAAACAGGATGGCCAGCGTGCCTATGGTACAGAAGAGTATCAGGATAATTTCTTTCATAATATATAAGTTTTTAGCGGTTAGCCTTTAGCTATTAGTAATTAGAGGTTAGCCTTTAGCTTATTCTTCAGCCGGTTAGTATGCTAATTTCTAACTGCTAATAGCTAATCACTAATAGCTCACAGCTCTTTCACGCCTTCTTCTCCAGGTAATATGAAAACGCCACCGTTCCCAAAAAGGCAATCAGCGCCAGGATCATGGCTACATCCAGGAAGAGCTCCTTACCCGAACGGATGCTGAATACCGTAATAAAACCAATACCCGTGGTAATGATCAGGTCCAGGGCAATCACCCGGTCTACCACCCTCGGCCCCTTCACAAAACGGATAAACGTTAAGATCATGGATACCGACAGCAGCGGTAAAATCACGTAGTCAAGGTAATTAAATAAAGTCATCTTAATATTTCCAGTAAGCGGCGTTCAATTCCGTTTTTTATCTGCTTTATAAAAGAACGTTTATCTTTCAGGTACATGACATGAATATAAAGCGTTTTTTTATCTTCACTGATGTCCAGGATGAGCGTGCCGGGGGTCAGGGAGATCACGGTAGAAAGCAGGTTGATCTCCAGGTCAGTACGCGCACTCATAGGATATCTCACTATGCCCGGCTTAAAAAAGTATTTGGGCGTGATCACATCATACGCTACCTGTATGTTGGCTTTGATCATCTCATAAAGAAAATAGAATATGAGATAGATGGTCTTGGGTACCCGCGTAAAATAGCGCTTGTCTTCCTCTGCCCGGTTCATAACCCACAGAATGGCAAAGCCAATCAGGAAGCCGAACACGAAATTGGAATAATACAAGGCTCCTGTCAGGGCTACCCAGATAAAGGCCAGCAGCAGGTTCATTAAAAATTGTTTAACCATAGCATACAAATTTTATCAGCCCAGCACCGCCTTGATATACGGTGCGGTATTGATCATTTCATCGGTTATCCGGTCTACTATTTCTATGATAAACTGGGCATCCAGCCCGATCATTATACTGCAAAAACAAAGCAACACCACAGGAAGCACCAGGAAGGTCTTTTTATATTGTGGTAAAGAGGCAAAAGTATCCTGGATACGTTCATCTCCCGAAGGGTTCTTCCAGAAGGCCTCTGACCACATCCGGGCAATCACATACAAAGTCACAAAGCTGCCTATAATGATGGTGCCCACCAGTAAGAACTTCTTCGTATCAAAACCCGCCTCGATCAGGTAGATTTTCGGCCAGAAGCCTGATAAAGGCGGTATCCCCACCAGTGAAAACAGCACCAGGGCAATCACCAGTGATATTTTAGGATACTGACCGTAAATTCCTCCCAGCAGTTTCAGGTTCATGGAACCGCGCAGCTGACGGATCAGCCCCGCAATCAGGAACATATTGGTTTTGACCAGGATATCATGAAAAAGATAAAATACGGCCCCCATCATGGCTATCTTGGAATACATGCCCAGTCCGCCAACCATAAAACCGATATGGCATACAATCAGGGAAGAAAAGAGGCGCCGGATATTGTCTTTGATCAAAGCCCCGAACATTCCCGTCACTATAGTAAAAACAGCAATAACCACCAACAGGTTCTTCAGGTTATCGTCCGGGGTAAAAAGCAGGGTGAAAACCCGGAACAAAGCATAAATACCTACTTTGGTCAGCAGCCCCCCGAAAGTGGCCGCTACAGCCGAAGGCGGGGTATGGTACGAGGACGGCAGCCAGAAGTAAAGCGGGAACACCGCCGACTTGATCCCGAAACCCAGCAGGAAGAATACGGAGGTGAGGTTTACCAGCGACTGGTTCTGCACCTTGGGAATCCGCAGGGCCAGGTCTGCCATATTCAGTGAGCCGGTAATCCCGTACAATATGCCTATCCCGGTGAGGAAGAACATCGAGGCCAGGATATTGAGCGCCATGTATTTTACCGCCCCTTCCAGCTGTGCTTTTCTTCCGCCCAAAGTCATAAGCACAAAAGACGAGATGATAATCACCTCAAACCATACGTACAGGTTAAAAATATCACCGGTCAGAAAGGCTCCGTTTAGTCCCATCACCAGGAAATGGAAAATGGGAAAATAACCGTAGAGCATCCGCGCCCGGTTAATGCCTGCCGCCGAAAAAACAGATACAGCCAGCGACGCAATGGCGGTGATCAGCACCAGTGAGCTGCTGAACAGGTCAGCCACAAATACAATACCGAAAGGCGCCCGCCAGTTGGCCGCATTCATGATCAGGATACCGCCGGAATATACTTTGTAAAACAGGGTGGCCGCTGAAACCAGTCCCAGGAAAGCAGCAATTACACTGATATAACGCTGGGTAACGGTCTTCCGCCAGAAAGCCAGCTGCAACAGGGCTGCCAGCAGGTGAATAATGAGGGTTCCTATGATACTGTTATCTGTCATATATCTTCTTCTTCCGGGGTATTGAGGTCATCCAGGTCATCGGAGTCTACCAGCACATACACTCTTTTCAGCAATACAATGGCAAAGGCTGTTAAACCAAAGCTGATCACAATGGCCGTTAGGATCAGTGCCTGGGGAATAGGATCGGCATAGATGTCGTTAAAAACTTTCATATCAGGCGGAATCACCGGAGGTTTTCCGGCGGTGAGATTCCCTAATAAAAAAATCAGGATATTGGTCGCATTGCCCAGCAGCAAAATACCCAGCAGGAGCTTCACCATGCTCCTGCGCAGTATCATGTACATGCCGCTGGCGTACAAAATCCCGATAAGACATACTAATATCAGCTCCATAATTATTCCGAAAACAAGGATATCGTAAAAAGAATGGTCAACACCACTCCTACTACCAGCAAATACACTCCTATATCAAAAAACAGGGTGGTCCCCACACTTCCGAACACGGGCAGCTGCTCCGGAATCCACAGCGAGGTCATCACCGGCTTTCCGAAAAACACGGGCAGCAGCATGCTGGCGGTAGAAAGCCCCAGCCCTATGGGAATCAGCGACATAGGCTTATACCGGATGATCCGCATGGTATTCTCCACCCCGTTGGCAAAACTGTGCAGCACAAACGCGATGGAAGCCACCAGGCCACCCACAAACCCTCCGCCCGGGGAATAATGTCCCCGGATAAGCAGAAAAAAGGAAAACAGCAGCAGAATGGGTAACAGGTACTGCGATGCCGTCTGCAAAATGGTGCTTCTCATAATCTTATTCTTTTTCCGATGCTTTTAACCGCAATTTTAACAAACTGTAAACCCCGATGGCCGCCACACTCAGCACCACTATTTCAAACATGGTATCAAACCCTCTGAAATCTACCAGGATCACATTCACCACATTCCTTCCCTTACCCAGTGTGTAGGCATATTTGGCATAAAAATCCGAAATATTATACCGGGTAGGCTCCATCAATACCCGCAGGCAGATAATGGCCAGCAGCACACCGAAAAGAATGGAAATGGTGGCATCCCGTACCATGACCTTCACATTCTTCGTCTTTAAAAACGGTGGAAGCCGGTACAGTACCAGCACAAACAATACCACGGTAAGGGTATCAATGGTAAACTGGGTCATGGCCAGGTCAGGAGCACTGTAGATCACAAACAGCAAACAGATGGCATAACCTATGATACTCATACATACTACTGCCGTAAGCCGGGAGGAGGTCTTCAGTGTCTTATACAAAGCCCCCAGGAGGATAAATACAATGCCGATGTCGTAAAAACGAACCGGCGACAGCTTACTGAAATCTATCGGGAAAGCTCCGCCGCGGTAAATCTCATAGATCAGTAAGGCCTCGGCAAACAGGATGATTTTAATAATATACGAACGGAGATATCCGTCATGAAAAAAGTTGGTATACGCCGCGGCTACCTGTTTGGTCCGGATAAACAGCCGGCCGAAAACCACCCCCGGGCGGATCCGCTCCAGCGTGGTGATCAGTTCAGACTTCCGGAACCGGGGAGTATTGATCAGGTAAATTACAGCCCCGGCGGTCAGTGTAGCCAGGCTCAGGATCAGCACCAGGTTAAAGCCATGCCAGATTTTCAGCTGTACAGGAACATACTGCTGAAAAATACCTTTCACGGCAGGCTCAGCCAGCAGCGCCCCCGCAGTCCCCGGAAACAGGCCCGCCAGCACCCCCAGCACTGCCAGCAGGAGCGGGGGAATCCACATCAGGGCCGAAGGCAGGTGCACATGGCGATACTCTTCACGTATTTTACCCGCAAAGGGTTTGATCCCTGCCAGGAAAGCCGCTGCCACCAGGCCCGTATTCGTCACAATAGCTATACCCGTGAGATACCAGGCCCAGGCCGACTCATAGTGCAGCGTGGCCTCATAAATCAGGTCTTTCCCGATAAAGCCGAAGGTAAGCGGCACACCGGCGCCCGAAAACGCCGCCAGACCGCCCGCCAGCGCCACAGGCCATAATACCTTAGCCAAACCCGACAAACGGGTAAGATCACGGGTGCCCGTTTCATGGTCAATAATCCCGGTCACCAGGAATAAAGGAGCTTTATACAGGGCGTGGGCCAGCAGAAACACACAGGCGGCAATCACCGCATATTCTGTACCCATACCCAGCAGGAAAGTAAGAACACCCAGAGCCGAGATGGTAGAATAGGCCAGTACCCCCTTCAGGTCGCGTTTAGCCAGGGAGAGAATAGAGGCATACACCATGGTAAAGCCTCCTACCCCCATGAGGGCCCACTGCCAGAGCGCCGTACCTCCCAGCACCGGTGTAAACCGCGCCAGTATAAAAATACCGGCCTTCACCATGGTAGCCGAATGAAGATAGGCTGAAACCGGGGTGGGTGCCTTCATGGCACCCGGCAGCCAGAAATGAAAAGGAAACTGCGCCGACTTGGTAAAAGCCCCCGCCAGAAACAGGAGCAGGATAACCGGGTACCAGGTATTTCCACGGATCGCGCCGGCCTGGTTCAGAATATCTCCTATGCTGTAAGAGCCGGCCAGGCTTCCCATCCAGATCAGGCCCGCCAGTAAAAACAGGCCGCCCAGGCCCGTGACCGACAGGGCCGTAAGGGCACTCCTGCGCGACTCGTCGTCCCGGTTATTAAAACCGATCAGGAAAAAAGAACTGATGCTCGTAAGCTCCCAGAAGATAAACAGGAGAATAACATTATTAGACAGCACCAGGCCCAGCATGGAAGACATGAAGAGCAGCAGGTAGCCGAAAAAACGGTCGAGGTACTTATCTCCCTTCAGGTAGGAAGAGGCATAAATAAAGATCAGGGCTCCGATTCCCGTGATCAGTAAAGCAAATAAAAGGGAGAGCCCGTCGAGGCGAAACCCCAGGCTCACACCTAAGGCCGGCACCCACGGGGTACTTTCAAATAATACCCGCCCTGAACCGATCTCGGGAATCTTTTGAAGAAAATAGATAAAGAGCAGAGCCGGCACCAGGGCCAGCAGGCCACTTCTATTATTTCTGAAAAATTTTCCAAAGGGAACAAGAAGGCACGCAATAGCTAAACCTATAGTAACAGTAAACAGCATTCCGTATGGTCTTGTGAAACCACTAAAATACGAAATATTTACTTTTTATACAATAATAGCAAGGCAACGAGGGCGATATTCTTTGAAAAATACAAGAAAGTCCTCCCCTCTTGAGATTTATTCATTCTTCCACTCCGGCTTCCGTTTTTCAAAAAGTGCCCTGATACCTTCTTCCGCATCGTGCGAATCCCGCAAGCGGTCTAATGCGCTCTTCAGATGGTGAAAACGTTCAGTGCCGGGCACCTTATCCAGCCCTTTAAGCGCTTCAAAACCCCGGCTTACGGCCAGCGGGGCATTCTCTGTCAACCGGCTGACCAGGCGCTCTGCCGTGCCTTCTTCCAGGAGCTCATCTACTATTCCGTATTCCCGGGCCTGACAGGCCGAAAAAGGCTCTCCCGAAATACAGAGCTGCATCGCTTTCTTTTCGGGCATAATCTTCAACAGCGAGGCCAGCACCTGGAAAGGGAAAATCCCGATCTTTACCTCCGGCAATGAAAACTCCGCCTCTGGCCGGGCCAGCACAAAAGTGCACTCTGCCACCACCAGGAAACCACCCGCCATTACATTCCCTTCCACCAGGGCCACAGAGGGTTTATTCAGCTGCATCATCACCTCTCCCAAAGAGAGGTTACGGTTTTCAATGGCCGGGTTAAGACGGTCAGCTCCAGGGTCAGTAAAGGCTTTCAGGTCCATTCCGGCACAAAAAACCGGCCCTTCCGCCCTTATCACCACCACCCGCACGTCCTTATCCGCATTGGCTGCTTTCAGGGCATGGTCTATCTCATTCACCATGGTAGGCGTGAAGGCATTCCGCTTTTCGGGGCGCGCCAGGGTGAGGGTAAAAACGTAGCCGTCTTTCCGGGTACGGATAAAATGATAGGTCATATTCACAAAACTACCCTTCAAAACTATTCATTAATGATCCATAAATCAAATGAAAGAAACGGTTTCTTTCTCTTCTTTGAGCTTTTGCTTTGTGTACTTCGTGCCTTTTCTCTGTGTGCTTTGTGTAAAATTTTATTTCACAAAGACCACTAAGTAGTTTTCACAAAGTACTCAACGGGGTTCTATCTCATTTTAAATAAAGCACCCCGAATGGTTCTGACCCGGGCGTCAGAACTTTTATGCTTTCAGATTTGAATAAAGAATTTGCGGTAATTGTATTTTTTAATACCTCACTAAACGAAGAAGAGGAAGGGAAATTCTTCGATATTTATGAAGCACTCTATAAATACGCACAAGACTTAAAAAAGAAACAAACCACCAGCCACTAATAAATGTTAAGAGATCAATTCCAAAAAGCTTCGCTGCAGCCCGGCCACCTGCTCCCGGCTCCCCCTCCCGAAATACTCCAGCAGGTCTTCCGAAGCAATATTCCCTACCAGGTCGTTCTGCGCAAACGGGCAGCCCCCGTAGCCCAGCATCGCACCATCAAATTTCCGGCAGCCGGCCGCGTGCGCCGCACTCACCTTTTCAAGTCCGGCCGCTCTTTCCGAATGGAAATGCGCCCCTATGCTCAGATCGGGAAAGGCCTTATTACATGTTTCAAATAAGGTCCGGATGCCGGCAGCATCCGCCTCACCGGTGGTATCGGCCAGTGAAAACTCCCGGATACCCAGTTCGCTGATTTTCCCGATCCAGTCGGTCACCAGCTGTTCACTCCACGGATCTCCGTAGGGGTTACCGAAACCCATGGAGATGTACACCTCCGTTTCCCGGCCGGCAGCTGCTACTTTTTCGTGTATTTTCTGCAGCCGGGTAAAAGACTCTTCTATGCTGCTGTTGGCATTCCGCCGCTGAAACTCTTCCGAAATAGAGAAAGGATACCCGAAAACATCTATTTTTTCAAAGCGGAGGCCCGTTTCCACTCCCCGTTCATTGAGCACTATCGCCAGCAGCCGGGTACCGTTGGTATCTTCAATCCTCCCGAGCACTTCTTCGGTATCGGCCATCTGGGGCACCGCCCGGGCTGACACAAAGCTCCCGAAGTCGATCCGGTCAAACAGCCCGCTCCGGAGCAGGCGGTTAATATGCGCCGCCTTTTTTACTGCAGGAAGCAGGGTGTGAATTCCCTGGATGGCATCCCGCGGGCAATCGGTTAATATCACCTCACGCATTTTTCTGAATATCCCTGGAAATCACGATCTTCTGAATCTCCGAAGTTCCTTCACCAATGGTACAAAGCTTGGAATCCCTGAAAAACTTCTCCGCAGGGTAATCTTTGGTATACCCGTAGCCACCGTGAATCTGCACGCTGTCAGTGGCTACTTCCACCGCCGTCTCTGAGGCAAACAACTTGGCCATCGCCCCCGCCCGCGTTACGTTTCCGCCGTTATCTTTGTAAAAAGCGGCCTGGCGACAAAGCAGTTCCGCCGCCTCTATCTTGGTGGCCATCTCCGCCAGCTTAAAGCTTATGGCCTGGAAATCAAAAATCTTCTTCCCGAACTGTTCCCGCTCATTGGCATAACGCAAAGCACATTCATATGCCCCGCGGGCAATGCCCAGCGAAAGGGCAGCAATGGAAATTCTTCCGCCGTCAAGCAGCTTCAGCGCCTGCTTAAAACCTTCTCCTTCTGCGCCTATGAGCTGGTCTTTGTGTACCCGGCAGTTATCAAAAAACAGGCAGGCGGTTTCTGAGGCCCTCATGCCCAGCTTATTTTCTTTCTTCCCGGCAGAAAAACCGGGCGTATCTTTTTCAATAATAAAGGCCGACATCTCCTTTCCGCCCCGGCCCGAACGGGCAATCACCACTGCCACATTCGAGCTGATGGCATGGGTAATAAAGTTTTTTGAACCGTTGAGTATATAATAATCCCCGTCTTTTTCCGCAAATGTGGTCATTCCGCCGGCGTCTGACCCGGAGCTTGTCTCTGTAAGCCCCCAGGCACCTATCCATTCTCCCGAAGCCAGCCGCGGCAGGTAAAATCGTTTCTGGTCTTCGTTGGCAAAGCTGTAAATATGATTGGTACAAAGTGAATTATGGGCGGCCACCGACAAGCCGATGGAACCGCATACTTTGCTGATCTCATCAAGGATGGTGATATACTCCTGGTAAGTCAGTCCCGCTCCGCCGTATTCTTCCGGGATAACAATGCCCATAAAGCCGTGCTCCCCCAGTTTCCGAAACAATTCTACCGGAAAAACCTGGGCTTCGTCCCATTCCATTACGTAAGGCCGGATATGGGTTTCTGCAAAATCGCGGGCGCTTTGCCGGATCAGGCTCATGTGGTCGGCATCGGTGATAAACATAGGTTAAATAGTTGTTTTATTTGTTATACTAATAATTCACATGTCAAATATCTTAAAAAAATTCCTATTTTGTTTAAAAAAAGTGATATTTTTAAGGATCAAAAGTTAAATAAAAAAATCCGTTTCCAAATAATATTCTGAATTTTTTAATCAATGAATGATTTAATTTCCATCTTAAATACCCGGAAAGAATCTTTGCGGCTGGGCGGCGGTTCAGACAAAATAAAGAAACATAAAGCCAAAGGTAAGCTCACCGCCTGGGAAAGGGTAGAGTATTTACTCGACAAAGACCGGGAATACCTGGAAGTAGGGATGTTTGCCGGAGACGGAATGTACGAAGAAGAAGGAGGCTGCCCGAACGGCGGGGTAGTGGTGGTGATCGGGTATGTGAAAGACCGGATGTGTGTGATCGTCTCTAATGACGCCACCGTTAAAGCAGGCGCCTGGTTTCCCGTTTCCGGCAAAAAAAACCTGCGGGCCCAGGAGATTGCCATGGAAAATCACCTCCCCATTATCTACCTGGTTGACTCAGCCGGGGTTTACCTGCCTATGCAGGATGAGATCTTTCCCGACAAAGAGCATTTCGGCCGGATTTTCAGGAATAATGCCCGCATGTCTTCTATGGGTATCCCGCAGATCTCTGCCATTATGGGAAGCTGCGTGGCCGGTGGCGCCTACCTGCCGGTGATGTCAGATTATGCCTTTATTGTACAGGACTCCGGCTCGGTTTTCCTGGCCGGCCCCTACCTGGTCAAATCTTCCATTGGAGAAAATGTGGATGCTGAAACCCTGGGCGGAGCCTCCACGCATTCAGTCATTTCAGGGGTTACGGATAACCGCTTCCCTACAGACGAGGCCTGCCTGGAGGCCATAAAAGATGTAATAGACAAAATGGGGGGCTTTCCGCGGGCCGGCTTCAACCGCAAAACGCCGCTTCCGCCTGCTGTTTCCCCTGAGAAGGCCGCCGGCCTGCTTCCGCAGGACCGCACCAGCCCGTACAATATGCGCACTATCCTGGAAACCCTGGCAGATGAAGGCACCCTGGAAGAATACAAGGCAGAATACGGCAAGACCCTGATCTGTGCCACGGCACGGATAGACGGCTGGGCCGTGGGCATTGTAGCTAACCAGCGCGAGATCGTAAAAGCCCGGAAGCCCGGCGGCGGCACCGAGCTGCAGATGGGCGGGGTAATCTACAGCGATTCGGCCGATAAGGCCGCCCGTTTCATCATGAACTGTAACCAGCAGCGCATTCCCCTGGTTTTCCTGCAGGATGTTACCGGCTTTATGGTGGGAAGCCGCTCAGAACAGGGCGGCATTATTAAAGACGGTGCTAAAATGGTGAATGCCATGGCTAACTCCGTGGTACCCAAATTCACGTTTATTATTGGCAACAGCTACGGTGCGGGTAATTACGCCATGTGCGGAAAAGCCTATGACCCCCGCCTGATCTATGCCTGGCCCTCGGCCCAGATGGCGGTGATGAGCGGGGCATCGGCCGGCAAAACCCTGTTGCAGATCCGGGAGGCCGCCCTGAAATCACGGGGAGTTCAGCTCAGTGAGGAAGAGAAAGCCGTATTGCTCAGCGAAATAGATAAAAAATATAATGAGCAGCTGAGCCCGTATTACGCGGCAGCCCGCCTGTGGGTAGATGGCATCATTACGCCGGCTGAAACCCGCAAGGTCATCAGCATGGGCATAGAGGCCGCAGATCATGCGCCCGTTACCGAACGCTATAATGTAGGGGTAATCCAGACGTAGGATTACCCCGCCAGCGCTACATGTTCAAATTTCTCCTCCAGCTCCGCCGGCAGATCATAATCAGTCACGCTCAGATCATTATCTTCCGTATTGATGAAGAAAGAACGCGCCCGCTTTTCCCAGCCCGGGTATTTATAGGCCAGTTTCCGTGAACGATAGTATAAAACACGATATTTCACGAAAGAATTCACCAGTTCATCCGGATATGGGTATTCATTAGCAGCCCGGACATCGGCGCGTGACAGCACTCCGTCCTGCTCCACGCCCAGAATGGCCTCAAACGCCTTAATGTTCATGCCGCCTTTCCCTTCCCCTGCGTTGATGAGGTGGTCAATCAGCACTTCGGCCAGAGACTGGCTCTTAAAATGATTGCCGTGATATTTGTTCCAGTATTCGCGGCGGTAGATGTCTATGGCTTCCTGCCGTGTGAAATGTCTGTCGCCCCATAGTGGCTTGTGGATTCCGTAACCCGCTCCTTCAAATTTCAGAAGCTTAGGCACATACTTATCAAAAGAGGCAGCGTTAGCGGAAAAAGATAAAAGAATTAAACCTAACCATTTGACCATTTTATTGTCTTTTGGTGGAAAAATACTGCAAAATGCAGTTGGCCGACCGGCCGGAAATGACTGCCCCTGAGATAGATCTGAGCCCATTTCCAAAAAAGAAACGCAAAGGTACGGCTTTTTTATATAAATACCTAGAATTTATTGAAAGGACTATTGGACCCCGGATAGAACAGGGTCTACAAAAAACAGCCTGAACGGCTTTTACCTGTGCAGGAAAACACGGCTTCAGCGAATTATTTTATGGATCAGATCAAGGAGTGGCCCGGTCATAAATGTAGTGATCAGCGCCATAAACACCATCATGGCAAAAATTTCAGAGGTCAGTACTCCCAGGTCATATCCTATATTCAGCACCACCAGCTCCATCAGTCCGCGTGTATTCATCAGGGCACCGATAGAAAGGCTGGTTTTCCAGTTCTGCCCTACAAATCTTGCCGCCAGCGCACTTCCCAGGAATTTACCGGCCACCGCCACCAGTACAATAAAAAACAGCGTACCGTACATTTCCGGGTCGGCCAGGCCACTGATGTGGGTCCGCAAACCGGTAAAGGCAAAAAACAGGGGAAGCAGTAACACCACCGTCAGGTCTTCTACCTTATTTACCAGCACCTGCCGGTAGCCTGCCGGTATAATGATCCCCGCCAGGAAAGCCCCGAACAGGGCATGAATACCAATAACTTCAGTGGTATAGGCTGAAGTAACCACGGTGAGAAAAATAAGAGTGACTTTCCTGCGGGTCAGCTTTCCTTCTTTTCCCGACAGCCACTTCTGTAGCAGGGGTTTAACCACTTTCATCATCACCAGCACATACATCACGGCAAGTACCAGGATGTAAACGGCACTGGTCACTGATCCGGCTTTGGCAATGGCAATCACCGCTGCCAGGATACACCAGGCAGTAATATCATCTACCGCCGCACAGGTAATAACCATGGCTCCCAGCGGAGTTTTATAGATTCCTTTTTCCTGGACGATCCGCGCCAGAACCGGAAACGCGGTAATACTCATGGCCACTCCCATAAAAAGCGCAAAAGAAAGGAAATTCACCCCCTCTGCCGCAAAACGGTCGTACAGGAAATACGAAAGCCCCACGCCTAAAGTAAAAGGTACGATAATACTGGCATGACTGATTACCACGGCCTGATCCGTACGGTTCTTTAAAGCAGTCAGATCCAGCTCCAGGCCCACAATAAACATATAAAATACCAGCCCGATCTGGCTCAGAAGATGCAGGTTAACCAGTGAGGCAGAGGGAAACAGGGTAGCAGACAGGTCAGGAAAATACATTCCGAAAAGAGAGGGACCCAGCAGGATACCGGCTATCATTTCTCCCACCACAGAGGGCTGACCTATCTTTTTACAAAGAAAGCCAAACCCCTTGGCAGCGGCAACGATCACCACCATCTGGCTTAGCAGCACGGCTAAGGGGTGGTGCAGGTTAAACAGCAGGATCTCCAGGAAATCATCGTCTGCTTTCACTTCGTAAACCTCCCTCCCCTGCTCAAGCAATTTACCGGTCTTCAGGATTCCGTAAATAATCAGTGAGAAAAAGGCGGCAACTCCCGAATAGAAAAGCAGGTTCTTCTTCATGACCTTCCCCGTACGCTTTATTTCTTTTGACGCGGATGACCGTAATGCCGGTCATGTTCAAATGAATTGATATGTCGCTCTTTCTTGCCTTCAAATATATCGGCTATGGTGATCAGGATACCGGTCTCCTCCACTTCGCCGAAGTCTTCATTCTGGGCTGTACCAAACGACTTCATGGTAGAAGAGAGGCCCATATAGGTATTGATCAAAGGCGGAATGTTCTCTCCCAGAGCACGTACCCGGGTATTCAGAATCTTGTACCCTTCCTTATAATCCAGTCCGTCGAAAAGCCCCGCATACCGGCTCACATCGGTAGAATATCCCAGGGGGCGGATGGGCCACACCAGCCTTTCCGGATCCGGGAAATAGTGATTCATAAAGTACAGAAGCAGGTCACGTGCTTCCTTATTATAATGCGGATACATGGTTACTTTTCCGAACAGGTATTTGATATCCGGGTTTAACACAACTATCGCTCCCAGCCCGTCCCACAGGTTATCCAGAGAGAAAAGCCCTTTGCGGTTATCCTTACCCGGCTGAAATTTAGGCTGTACAAAAGACCTCCCCAATTCAATGGTATAGGGCAGGTAGTCCTGCTTGAACTGCTCTGAAAAATGGAAATAATGAGCTGTGGAAAGATTATATACCCCTTCTTCATTAGTACTTACATTGGCGCCGCGGATGAGCCGGTAGCCCGCCACAATTTCCTCTTCTTCCGGATCCCAGGTAATCAGCTGGTCATACGCATCCTCACAGGTGTCATTTTCATCAATATCCACGGCCAGCCCTGTACCTCCTCCGGCAGACCGGAACGTCAGTTCCCGCAATCTCCCGATTTCCTGTATGGTATTAGGCTGCCGGTGATGATTGACCAGGTGCACCTCGATATTCCCGAAATTGGTATATCGTAAAAATGTATCCGCGTTTAACTCCTTTTTTAAGATATCTCTATCTACGGGTTGTAATATTTCCTGCATAAATTTATTGATTATGCCATCGCATAAACTATCTCTTTTACCTTTTCGGCCCATTCCTGTTCGGTTTTTCCGTTATCCAGCTCCTGGTAAGGAATAGGCTTCCCGATATGAATAGTGACTTTTTTATTCCTTTGGGCAAACATTTCATCCGCCAGGTAAAACATCTCTATATTGGCTCCTATGCCCAGGTTTTTCCGAAATCTCGCTAAATTATAAAAAAAGTCTGAATTACGGCCTTCTATAAAAACAGGAATTATATCTTTTTTATATTTCCTGGCTTTGGAAATAAAGCTCTTTTTCCACTCCAGGTCTTTGATCACCCCGTTCTTCCGTTTCCTTGACACCAGCCCGGCCGGGAAAACCAGCATCGCCTGGTCACTGGCATAGGTTTCATCAATCAGCCTGGAAGCCTCCCGGGCCTGTTTACCATGCTTATTGATCGGGATAAACAGCGGCCCCAGGTTTTTGATATTCATCAGGATATCATTGACCAGGAACTTGATGTCCTTCCGGTATCTCCCCAGCGCATGCATAAAGGCTATACCGTCCAGCCCGCCCAGCGGATGATTCGACGCAAATACCACCCCGCCGGTCAGGGGAATATTCTCTGCTCCGGTCAGCTCCACTTTTACATTCAGTTCCTGCATGATCAGGGCGTCTACAAAATCCAGTCCCTCCAGGTGCCCTATATTATGCATCACCTCATTGATATCCTCCTCATGCACAATACGCTCTATGTACCGCAGCACAAAACCCGGCAGCCATTTCAGAAGGGCAGGATTCTTCTTTCCGATCACCTCACGGATCACTATAAATTTATCTTTATTACTCATATACCAGGATTTACTCAGGGCTTACAAAAGACGGCGGAGCGGCACTTTCACCGGCAGCCCAGGCTTTATTGGGGTGTTCTCCCATATACAAAGTAAGGGTTCCTCCTTTTAAGAGGTCCTGGTGGGAAAACCACGACTTCTCCCAGGGTTCGCCGTTCAGAAGCGCCCGCTGAATGTATTTATTCCGCTCTGAATAATTAACTGCTTTTACTTTAAACCGTTTCCCGTTTTCCAGCCGGATTTCTGACTCCTCAAAGAAAGGTGAACCAATCACGTATACCGGCATGCCCGGGGTAGCCGGGTAAAAGCCCAGCATGGAAAACACTACAAAAGAAGACATCCCGCCACCATCCTCATCCCCCGGCATCCCCATGGCATCGTTACGGAACCACTGCCCGATCAGCGAGTGAATCCGCTTCTGGGTCATCCAGGGCTGACCGGCGTAATTGTACAGGTAAGGAATATGTAACGAAGGCTCATTAGCCATTGAAAACTGGCCTACATTACCGGTATGATCCGGCATCTGGTAGTAGAAATGGTACTTAGGCTTGCCCAGCGGCTCACGGAAGGTCTGGTCCAGGTTAGCAATAAACGCCTGCCTGCCCCCCATCAGACGGATGAGGTCGGCCACATTATGAGGCACGTCCCACCGGTACACCCAGCCGTTATTCTCTCCGTAATATTCACGGGCACCCGGTCCGCCCGGCCACCGGTAATCAAAAGGCGTTATAAATTTCCCGTTTTTGTCTTTCGGATGAAAAAAGCCGGTCTCCGGATGATAGACATTCCGGTAGTTTAATGCATTTTTTCCAAACTGCCGGGCCTCATCGGTTTTGCCCAGGTAAGCTGCCAGCTGAGACAGGCACCATTCATCATAGGCCGTACCCAGGGTAACGGCTATCGGCTGCCGCTTTTCAAAACTGCTTACGTTTGCCACGGTTTCCTCTTCCCCTTCCGCCAGGGCAGGTATATACCCGTTTTTCCTGTAAAAATCATCCAGCTCGCCGGCCGGAGCACCTGACCACGGGATAAGCGTTTTTTCCAGGATAGCACTCCTGGCACTTTGATACGCTTTTTCTATATCAAAATCGCGAACCCCTTTGGCCACCGCATCGGCCAGCACCGCCACGCCATGATTGGAATTCATCCTGCGCGAATCTCCCGTAACTTCCGGGAAAGTGGGAAACCACGGTTTTTCCATCTGGTCAGACATCCGGATGAAAGAGCGGATGATATCTTTCTGCACCCGCGTATCCACCAGCAGCCGCAGCGGATGAGCCGCCCGGTAGCTGTCCCATATCCAGTCATCCGTATAAAACGGCTCGGTATCTGTATGAACCTTACCATCAAAAGCACTGAAGTAACGGTTATCTTCGGAAATATTGACAGGCCGCTCAAAACAGCGGTAAAGCGAAGTATAGAAAACGGCTTTATGGGTATCTCCATCTACCTGTATACGTCCCAGCACCTCGTTCCAGAGGTTCCGGCCTTTTACAGCTACATCGTCCAGGTCATACGCCTTGATTTCTCTTTTCAGGTTGGCCTTAGCCTGATCAGTATCAATAAAAGAAATGCCGTAACGGAATTTTATTTTTTTCTTTCCCGTACCAAAATCCAGCACGGCAGTCACGTTCTTTCCTTCCGCCTGTCGCTCTCCTGCACGGCCCAGGATGCTCACCTGTACGGGAGGCACATCCGTCTCGCCATACATATACACCACCGTATTGTTGGATAGAACCTGGGAAGCGGTTACCGTATTTCCGTTCACAGATACTTTCCCGTTTCCGGTATTTAAAGTCAGGAAATTATGCTCTTTCCCCTCCCTGAAATCCAGCTCATAAATAGCCGACTGATGCGAGGGGGCAAACCGCACACCCGTCAGCTGCCGGTCAAGTATTACTTCATAATAATAAGGCTTGATGACCTCGTGATCATAGGTAAAACGGGTCACGGGAGCCAGCTGTGCTGCAGTTTCCGCCTGCACCGGACTAAGCGTAAAGGCCGATCTTCCCCGGTGGCTGGTAATCACCAAAGGCAGTCCGCGGAGCTCATCGCCCGTAAGATCTCCTCTTTCCGGATAAACTCTCAGGAGGCTGTTAGGCAGGTGTACGGTAGGGAAAGTGGGTACCAGCAGGTGGCTGATATTTCCCATGTACGGGTTAACATGGTCTACCGGTGTCTGGGCAAAAACGCCCAGGCCCGAAACCAGGAACAGAAAAGAAAGTATTTTGCCCATATAGGAGGATGCAGGTCTCTGGAAAATTCAAAACTCCCGGCAATTTTACAAAATTCCTTCCGAAAATTAAAGACTCTCTGCATTTCCGCAGAGCTGAAGGCTTTTACTTCAGCGGTGCTCCTACTTCCAGGTCACAGGTGTGCCAGGGTTGTCCGTGAGGTGGGTTAAACTTAGGCTTGGGCCCGGTATTCACCACAGTATTCAGAGGCTGGTTAATCACGGAGGTAGCGGCAGGGCTAATGGGCGTGGGCCTTGCGGGAGCCGTCTCCACAGGGGCCGGAACCACACCGTCTGCCGGTAGTGGCGCTCCTACGGCTATCTCACAGAGATGGCCGGGCTCACCGTGGGGAGGGTTCAACTTTACACCCGCCGCCGGAGCCTGCTGGGCAGGAGAAGTGGTATAGGTGGTCACGGGAGTTGAAGCCATTCCGCCGGCCGAAGCCGCCTCAATAGCACTGGGGGCCGCCGGCTGCGACACTTCTGCTTTCTCCTCTTGTTGATTACAGGCCGCTAATGCCAGGGCCGCTAAAAATCCATAAAGTACCTTCTGCATAATATTGTTTTAAGATTTAAGCTGTTAGAGATTAGAAATTAGATACTTCTAATAGCTAACAGCTAATTTCTGTTAATACAACAACCAAAATCATTCCAAAAACATTCACTTATACCATCCCCCCCTGTTTTTTCAGCCAGTAATCCAGTGCTGCCGGGTTTTTTACGGCATCCATACTCACGGCTTTATCCCGGGAATACCCCATCAGCAGGCGCTTCACAGGCAGCTCCAGCTTCTTTCCGCTCAGGGTATAGGGAATTTCAGGCACCTGTAAAATCTTATCCGGCACGTGCCGCGGACTGCACCTGCTCCTGAGCTTTTCCGTGATTGATTTGGTGATTTTAGGAGAAAGAGGCACTTCCAGCTGTACATACAGGTACATTTCTGACGACCCGTCGGGGTGATCCAGGCAAACCACCAGGCTGTCCTGCACCATCTCTTCAATAGCATTATAAATCTCAGCCGTGCCTATTCTCACTCCGCCCCGGTTCAGGGTAGCGTCAGAGCGGCCGTAGATGATCACCCCCTCATTCTCCGTAATTTTTATCCAGTCGCCATGATACCACCGGCCCGGATACTTCTCAAAATAGCTTTCCCGGTAGCGGTTATCGCCCTCATCCTTCCAGAAATACAGGGGCATGGAAGGCATGGGCTGGTTGATTACCAGCTCTCCCAGCTCGCCTTTCACCGGCTCACCATTATCATTCAGCGCCTCAATATCCGCCCCCAGGGCTATGCACTGAATCTCGCCGGCATGCACCGGCAGCCACGGGCACCCCGAAAGAAACGCCGAGCACACATCAGTGCCCCCGCTCAGGGAGATGATCTGTACGTCCGGAAATTTGGATTGCAGCCATTCAAAAGCCTCCGGCGGCAGGGGCGATCCCGTAGACCCTATGGTTTTGAAAGGAATATTCGGCAATACGGGATTCCGTTTGGCACAGGTAATAAAATAGGCCGCACCCGCCCCGAAATGGTCTATTTTGTGATCCAGGGCAAACTTCCAGCCCACACTTAGGGCCGGGTAAGAAAGTGAGCCGTCATAAATACAAAGCGTAGCACCGGTAAGAAGAGCCCCCACGGCATAATTCCACATCATCCAGCCGGTGGTGCTGTACCACATAAACCGCTCACCGGCCTGCACATTCTGATGCAGGGCCAGGGCCTTGAAATGCTCCACCAGGTTTCCGCCCGTACTGTGGGTAATGGCTTTGGGTTTGCCGGTGGTGCCTGAAGAATACAGGATCCAGATGGGGTGATTAAATTCTACCCGTTCAAAGGTCAGCGGCTGATTTTTCTTTGCCAGTGCAAAAATAGAGCGCCATTTCAGGTCGTTGACCACCACCACATCTTCGATGGAATCAATTCGCTCGGCCAGGTCATTGATCAGCTGCTTCTTACGGAAGGCCTTCCCGTTATAATGATATACCTTATCTGCAAAAAGAATCTTGGGAGAAATCTGCTGAAAACGCTCCTCAATACTCTCGCTGCCGAAATCCGGCGAACAGCAGGTCCAGATGGCTCCCAGTGAATTCACGGCAAGGAAAATGGCCAGCGTTTCCGGGGTATTGTTCAACACCCCCGCCACCCGGTCGCCTTTTCCCACTCCGCACTTCTGCAGGTACTGCCTCAATGCGGTGGTGCGCTCCCGCAGCTCCTTCCAGCTGACCTCGCGTGTTTCAGACTGCTCATTTTTATAGATTACAACCGGACGTTCATCCGTATAATTCCGGAAAATATGTTCGGCATAGCTCAAAGTAGCCCCCTCAAACCATTTTGAACCAATAAAACCGTGTTCAGAGCGGCTCAGCACCCGGCTGTACGGGGTATCTGACATCACCCGGAAATACCGGAAGATGCTTCCCCAGAAATCTTCCGTTTGGTTCACTGACCATTCATGAAGCTGCTCATAATTTTCTACGGTAATACCATACTGCTCTTCTGCAAATTTCCGAAAAGCGGTCATTTCAGACTGCGCTACATAGTCTGCTGTGGGTGTCCAGAGTTTCATTTATTTTTTTAGTGTATTGAGATGTATTGTATTTTTCCACGAAGAAGTGGGTACGCATTACGCGGGGTATAAATATATGGTTTTTCGGGCAGAGTTCAGAAGTTTTTTGTAGAAAAAACCAAGGTCACAATTTGTGACCTTGAACTATACAACTACTCCTATTTGAATAAATCGATTCTTTCGATACTTGTTTCCTTGTGTAATATCATCGTCTACTGTAGTTTCCAAAAGCAAATCCTATTTTACCACGATATTCTACTTTATACCAATAACCCGTTTTACCATCTGTATAATCGTATTCAACATCAGTTTCAAGAACTCTCAATTTCGCTTGACAAGGGGCTGTTATTATAAATTTACCGTTTTTACTTGGTTGTTCTCTAATTGAAAGTCCACTTTTTGCAAAAAAGGTTGCTTTATATGCAAAAACAGGATTAGAATATTTGTGTAATTTTGTAGTATAAGTAAAATGACTCTCCACTAAAAAACTTTAAGAAAATGAGCAAAGAAAACGCCATAACAATATTTGAACAAAAGCAAGTCCGCACCCACTGGGACGAGGAAAAAGAACTTTGGTTTATTTCAGTCATTGACGTGATTGAAGTACTTACAGGAACAGACCGACCAAGAAAATATTGGAATGACCTGAAAACCAAACTAAAAAAAGAAGGAAGTGAGTTGTCCGAAAAAATCGGACAACTGAAAATGCAGTCAGCAGATGGCAAATTTTACAAAACAGATGTTGCCGATACAGAACAAATTTTCAGACTCATTCAATCTATTCCCTCACCCAAAGCAGAGCCGTTTAAATTGTGGTTAGCACAGTTGGCATCGGAACGTTTAGACGAAATGCAAGACCCCGAAATTACCATAGACAGGGCTCTGGAACAGTATCTCAAATTAGGTTATTCCGAAAATTGGATAAACCAACGTTTGAAAAGCATTGAAATCCGAAAAGAGCTCACAGACGAATGGAAAAAACGAGGATTGAAAGAGGGCATTCAGTTTGCAACATTGACAGACATTATCACAAAGGCGTGGAGCGGCAAGACAACCAAAGAGTACAAAATTCTTAAAGGACTGAAAAAAGAAAATCTTAGGGATAATATGACCAACACCGAACTGATTTTGAATATGCTTGCAGAGGCTTCAACGAAAGATATTTCACAAACCGAAACCCCAAAAACTTTTGAAGAAAGTGCAAAAATTGCCAAGCGTGGTGGAAACGTAGCCAATGTAGCCCGATTGGAATTAGAAGCCCAAACCGGGAAAAGAGTAGTTTCGTCCTTAAACGCAAAGACAACACTCAAAGGGAATGATACCCCTAAGCAAATAAACAAGAAAAAAAAGAACGACGAATAAAAGCCTGTCAATAAAATTGCATCAACAGGTACTTTCAGGTAGATTCCAAAACTGGAGTAGAGAAACCTTAAAACAACAAAATCCCCAGCACCGCCCCCACCACCGGCGCCACCAGTGGTATCCACGCATATTCCCAATGACTATCCCCTTTGCCTTTGATTGGCAGTAAATAATGCGCCAGCCGCGGTGCCAGGTCCCGTGCCGGGTTAATGGCATACCCGGTAGTTCCGCCCAGGGCATTACCGATCACAAATACCAGCATCCCCACCAGGAAAGGGCCCAAACCCGAGCCCTCCATAGCGTATATGGAAGAAACCCCTACCGTCAGCACAAACGTACCGCTCATTTCAGCGAAAAAATTGGAAGGTGTATGCGGGATAGCCGGCCCGGTGGCAAACACCGCCAGCTTGTCGCCCTTGTCTTCGGTAACTGCCCAATGCGGGTAATAAAAGAGATAGGTGGCCACGGCCCCCAGGAAAGCCCCGCCCATCTGGGCCAGCACAAAGGAGGGTACCGATGACCAGTCGCCCGATTGCAGCGCAAAGGCCACGGTGAGGGCCGGGTTCAGGTGCGGCGCAGGGCTGCCGAATTTCTCGGCTACAAAAACACCGGTCATCACCGCCAGTCCCCAGGCAGTGGTGATCATGATCAGTCCGGAATTATTGCCTTTGGTGCCTTTGAGCAGTACGTTGGCCACTACAGACTCGCCCAGAAATATCAGGAAAAAGGTGCCGATAAACTCACCCACGAAAGGAGAAGGCTGCATAAATGTAATCGTGATTTTAAGGTTGTATTATGGAGCAATTTAGTAATTTTGCAACTTAATATCCAATTTATGTCTTCAAATTCGTTAAAAGCCGTTTCTCCTGTTGACGGAAGGTATAGCAGCCAGTCGGCCGAACTTTCAGAGTACTTCTCCGAATTCGGACTGATCAAATACCGGGTAAGGGTAGAGATCGAATATTTTATTGCCCTGTGTGAGCTGCCCCTTGAACAGTTGAAAGGCTTTGACAAAAAGCTGTTTCCTGCGCTGAGAGAGCTGTATACCGGTTTTACGGAAGAAGATGCAGCTGCCATCAAAGAAATTGAAAAGACCACGAACCATGATGTGAAGGCCGTGGAATATTTCATCAAAGCCCGCTTTGAAGCACTGAATATCACCGATTTTTCAGAGTTCATTCATTTCGGTCTTACCTCCCAGGATATTAATAATACCGCCATTCCGCTTTCCATGAAGGAGGCCCACAGCCAGGTCATCGCTCCTGCCTATGCCGGCGTAGTGGAAAAACTGAACAGCTTTGCGTCAGAGTGGGAAGATGTGCCGATGCTGGCCAAAACCCACGGGCAGCCCGCCTCTCCCACCCGCCTGGGCAAGGAGATGAAGGTATTTGCCGAACGGCTCGAAAAGCAGCTGGGAATGCTGGACCAGGTACTTTACGCCGCTAAATTCGGCGGGGCTACCGGTAATTTTAATGCTCACCACGTGGCCTACCCCAAAACCGACTGGGTGGCTTTCGGAAATAATTTTGTAAATCATACCCTGGGGCTCAGCCGCAGCCAGACCACCACGCAGATTGAGCATTACGATTACCTGGCGGCCTATTTTGATAACCTGAAACGCATCAATACCATTCTGCTCGACTTTGCCCGGGATGTGTGGCAGTACGTTTCCATGAATTATTTCAAACAAAAGATCAAAGCAGGTGAAGTGGGCTCATCAGCCATGCCGCACAAGGTGAACCCTATCGACTTTGAAAATGCCGAAGGTAACCTGGGCATTGCCAATGCCCTGTTCGGGCACTTTTCTGCCAAGCTGCCCGTTTCCCGGCTACAGCGCGACCTCACCGACTCTACCGTGCTGAGAAATGTGGGCGTGCCCCTGGCACACACGCTGATTGCCCTGAAATCACTGAACAAAGGCATGAACAAGCTGGAGCTGAACCCGGCGGCCATTCACCATGACCTGGAAGAAAACTGGGCGGTGGTGGCAGAGGCCATCCAGACGGTGCTTCGGCGCGAAGGATACCCCAAACCCTACGAGGCCCTCAAAGATTTGACCCGTAAAAACGAAAAAATCACCGAAAACTCCATAAAGGCCTTTATTGAAGACCTGAAGATTTCGGAGAAAACCAAATACGAGCTTAAGCAGATCACGCCGTTTAATTATACGGGCGTATGAAATAAGTAGTTATAAGACGGCCCTTCGACAAGCTCAGGGTGACAGTAGGTAGCTCATGGGGCACCACTGTCACCCTGAGCTTGTCGAAGGGCTCCGTCTTAAATTGTACCCAAAAACTCTTCTGTAAACCTTTTCCTCCCCCTCCCTCATTTTCGCTCATCGGTAATTTTCACCCACTTATCGGAAATTTCCTACTCATCTGCCGATTTTCCATTTATTTTGGGGAATGGAAAGGGATAATTTTGAAGAAAAAACAAACAAAATGAAAAATAATCAGAATGCAACCTTCTTCTGGGCGCTGATATTCATCGCCGGCGGAGGACTCTTCCTGATGCGGAACTTCGGGATGCTGGACTTCAATATTCCTGTCAAGCTGATCAGCTGGCGGCTGATCCCCCTGATCATCGGTATTAACGCCCTGCTGCGGAAAGACTATATTAACGGGATCATTGCCATAACCGTAGCCGTTGTCTTCTACATTCCCGATTTCCTGACACCGGCAGAAAGAACCCAGTACTATAAGCTCTGGCCCCTGCTGCTGGTGGGTATAGGACTGACCATCCTGGCCAAATACATGTTTCCCGATCAATTCAATAATTGCGGCACCCGGCAACTGACGGAAGATCACAATTTTGTCAATGAAAGTAACATTATGGCCGGTTCCTCCTCCAAGTTTGTCACCAAAGACTTCACCGGAGGCAAAGTAACCTGCATTATGGGCGGCTCTGAGCTTAACCTCACGGAAGCTGACCTGATGAATAATGCTACCCTGCGGGTATTTATCATGATGGGAGGAATGGAACTACGGATTCCCAAAGAATGGAATGTCAAGCTGAACCTCTTTCCCATCATGGGAGGGGTAGACGACAAAATCACCAAATTCCCTGAAAACGTGGTAGACAAAAGCAAGGTGCTGGTGCTTACAGGTTATGTAATCATGGGAGGTATTGAAATCAAAAGGGTCTGACCTCCTATGAGACATCCTATACTGAAAGACAGAAACCGGGTTCTTACCTACCTCTTCCTGTGGGTGATGGTGGCTCTCTTTCAGTATATTTTTGTCTATCGCAGCTTCCCCGGTCATGCCCTGCTGGTGCTGGCCGCCCTCCTGATCCAGAATTTCCTCCTGGCTATCATGTATATCGGCGCCTGGTTCGGACTGCGGTATATTAACCTGGAAACCCAGAAAACCCTGCAGTTTGTGCTTAACCACCTCATCTACCTCACCGTTATTACCCTGATATGGCTGAGCATGAGCAATTTCTTTGACCTGCTGCTGCTTAGGGAGATCCTGCCTGATTACCGGATCAGAACCCAGCCCATCAAAAGCATGCTGGGTATCTTTTCTTACCTGCTGCTGGTTTCCTATATATATCTTGACGCCTATTATACCTCGTATATGGAGAAGATAGAAAATGAAAGAAAGCTGTATGAGATCCTGAAAGAATCGGAGCTGAACCTGCTGAAGTCGCAGATGAACCCCCATTTTATCTTTAACAGCCTGAACTCCATCAGCTCACTGACCATGCTTGACCCCGTGCGGGCCCAGGATATGATCATCCGGCTGTCAGACTTTCTGCGCTACACGGTTACCGCCTCCAAAGATCAGCTGGTCACCCTCGAAAAGGAGATCGATATGTGCCGGGCCTATCTCGATATTGAAAAGGTGCGTTTCGGCAGCAAGATCAACTTTACATTTACGGTAGATCCGGAATCCCTGCCCCTGAAAGTACCGGGCATGATCCTGCAGACCCTGTTTGAAAATGCTATCAAGCACGGGGTCTATAATTCACTGGAAAAAGAATGTATCCATTTTGAATCGCACTTAGATAATGACCGCCTGATCCTGCGCATTGAAAACAGCTTTGATCCGGCCTCCCGGCCCAAAATAGGCACGGGCACCGGCCTGAAAAATGTACGGAACCGGCTGGATCTGATCTATGACCGGGCGGCCCTCCTGTCTACAAACGTACAGGAAAACCGGTTTACCGCCACGCTGAATTTACCATTAATTCCTGATGCATCATGAAAATAAGAACCCTGTTAATCGATGACGAAGAGCTGGCCCGGGAGCTGGTAAAAAAATTCCTGGAAGCCGAGGCCGAAGTAGAGATTATCGGCGAAGCGGCCGACGGCTTTGAAGGTATAAAACTGATCAACAGCCTGAAACCTGACCTGGTTTTCCTGGATATCCAGATGCCCAAACTTACCGGCCTGGAAATGCTGGAGCTGCTGCCAGAACCGCCGCTGGTGGTATTTTCTACGGCTTACGACCAGTACGCGATTGACGCTTTCGAAAAAAATGCAATTGACTACCTCCTGAAGCCTTTTTCCAGGGAAAGGCTGCTAAAAACCCTGGACAAGGTAAAAGAAAAATTCCTGGCCCACCAGGATTCCGCCGCGGAGATCCGGGCCCTTACCTCCTCTTCCGGGCTGAAGGATAAGAGCCATCGGCGCATTGTGATCAAAAACGGCTCAAAGATAGAAATGATCCCCTTTGAGGAGATTTATTATATTGAATCTTACGGCGATTACGCCCGTATCCACTCCACACAGGGGAAGTTTCTCAAACAAAAAACCATGAAAGAGCTGGAAGACCTTCTGGGCACCGACTTCCTGCGCATCCACCGCTCCTTCCTAGTCAATACCACCTGCATACAAAAGCTGGAACTCTATGAAAAAAACAGCTACCTGCTCCTCCTTAAAAACGGGGAGAAACTGGCGGTGAGCAAAAGCGGGTATAAGTTGCTGAAAGATACGCTGGGATGGTAGGATTAAGTTAAAAACTAAAAGTTACGGTTCATTTTCATATACTAATGTTCCTTAACTTTTAGTTTTTAGTTTTTAATTTCACTTCAGCTGTTTCAGCAGCAAACACATCTGAAGCATATTCTCTGCCAGGCTCCTGATGGCCTTGACCTGATCCAGGATCATCCGCCCTTCCTGCAGCTTTACGCTGGTTTCGTAGCTCATCTGGGCCACCCCGGATTCCAGCTCCAGTTCCCGTAATTGCGAAAGACCGTAATAATACTTCTCCAGGCTTTCCAGGGCATTCATCGGGTTATTCACCGTAGGCCGGGCATTGGCTGCCCCCTCCATGACATCCGCCGCCACCCGCAGCTGATCCGCAATATACCGCATCACCTCCTTAAAGTCTTCGGAGACCACCGTGGTCTGATGACTCTGGATATAGGTGGAGTATGCCGCCACCCCTTTCAGCAGGGAATGACTCAGAAGCACCACCGCATAGCTGTTGCTGAGCTGGCTCCGTTTTGATTTAGGGTCATCTTTCATCCGCTGGAAGGCCTCATACAGGTTCCCGTTTTTCACAAAGGCCTCTTTTCTCAGCAACTTGAAATCGGCATCTACGGGTTGCTTGGTTTCATACAGGTGGTTCACGGCATCGAGGTAGCGCCGGTTGGCATTAATAGCCTTACGAATGGCCGTAAAAATACTTTCTTTCTCCCAGACCGGGAAAATAAAATAAATGGTAAAGAGGGCGATGGCCGAGCCGATAAATGTATAAAACACCCGGTCAACCACCAGGTCAAATGAACGCCCTGTAAATGCCACATACAGCATCATAATGGCCAGTGTAATGTAGATAGACGCCAGCAGGTAGCGTGTGGCCACATAAGAAAAACCCAGGGTCAGGCTCACCCCCGCTATTCCCAGCAGCAGCGGCTTATAGTCAGTCACATACACAATAGCCAGGGTAATTACTCCACCCAGCAGGGTACCGCCGATCCGGTTAAATGCCCGCGAACGGGTCAGGCCGTAGTTAGGGCGCAGCACTACTATACAGGTAGCAATGATCCAGGAGGTATTCTCCGCGCTGATCACATCCTGCAGCAGGAAACAGATGGCAATAGCCACGCTCAGCCGTACGGAGTGCCGGAAAATAGAAGATTCAAAATTCAGGTTGCTCAGCAGGATTTTGTAGGAATAGTCCTGCGTAGTGATAAAGCGGGCATCGCCCTGCGTTCTTATCTTATCGGTAAAAAACAGGTTCTCATAGTGCTTGCTGATAACACTGAGGCTATTCAGCTGCTTGTTTTTCAGGTCAATGAGGTTTCTCAGGATAAGCATGCGTTCATGGGCCTCCCTTGACCGGCTTCTGAGCAGTGGTTTCAGGTTCTCTTCCGCTTCCAGCAGCTTGGTCTGCATACGCGTGCTCACCGCAAATTTCCTGTTCAGACGCAGCAGTTCCCCGAAGCGCTCCAGCTCTTCCACCAGCATGGAGGCAAACTGGCGGTAAGGCTGCACCAGGGGTTCGGTGCCGTCAAAATGTTCGCGGGCCTGTTCCAGGTCGTGATGGGCCGCCAGGGCCATTTCATACAGGTCAATGATCTCCCTGAAGATCAGGTAAAGCCGCCGGGTCTTATTGGAAGACAGCAGACGGCCCTGTTTGTTCAGCAGAGCAGAACGCAGCACTTCATGGTAGGTATTCAGCCGGCTTTCTATATGCAGGATATCGGCCTCCAGGTCTTTGCTGTCCCATACCTGTTGTTCCAGCTTCCGGTAATATTCTGCCGTGAGCTCCACGCAGTCGGCCAGCATACTCCTGATATGGTGCCCCTGGTAGAAAAACTGGCTGATGGCCGAAAGCAGGATATAGATCACTCCTCCCGCCAGCACATGCAGCAGGCCGTCGCTGTGCGACAGCCCCATGGCGTGAATCCCGTAACTGGAAACAATGGCAAACAGGCCACCAAAAGAGATGCTGCTTCCCCTCAGACCATATACCGCCACCATGGAAGTGATAAAAACAAAAGACAGCATCACTACGAAGTGAAACCACTTGGGAGTATCAAACAGCGAAAGCTGCACAGCCAGCATCAGGAAGCTCCATGCAAAACCCAGCACGATACCAATGATCCGGTGGCGCTGACTACCTTCAATATTGGGAAAATAAGCCAGTAAAGCCCCTATCGCCAGCGGAAAAGCGGCCTTGTAATTGTGAGTGTAATATCCCCATAGCAGTGTCCCGCCCATGATGAGACACAACACGGCTGATTTGAAAAAATCAAACGACAGGATATGTTTATTGGCTCTGTGCAGCACATCCGTGAAAATTCGCTGCAAAAATAGGTTTATTTTACTGGGTAAAAGCTAATTCCACCCTTAAAAATACCTTAACTCTTCCGGGCAAATGCCGCTTTTCCTTTTTCCAGGAATGCCTTGAACTCCTGGTGCGAGGTATAGGCTACCGGATCCGTAACGGTTTCCCCGTCTTCATCCACAATAATGTAATAGGGCTGAGCATTGCTGTTGTACCGGCTCATCTGGAAATCCAGGTTCTTGGCACCGATGGTGGTTTTCAGCTTATTGTCAAAAGAAGACACATAATGCCTTTCCTGCGGTAATTCCTTTTTGTCATCCACATAGAGAGATGCAATCACAAAATCCTCTTTCAGGCTTTGCAGCACATCCGGTTTTGACCATACATTTTCTTCCATCTTCCGGCAGTTGGCGCAGGCATAACCAGTGAAATCGATCAGGATGGGTTTACCGGTTTCTTTTGAATGTGCCAGGGCATCATCCATTTCATTAAATCCCCAGAGGCCGTGCGGTAAAGCCCGCATAAGGTCAGGTTTGGGGGCGGCAGAAGCCACCGCCTGCACAGGCAGCGGAGGTAAAATCCCGGAAAGGGCACTTAAAGGCTTATTGGTCACCCCGGGAACCATATAGGCCGCAATGGCAAAAAACAAGACGGCAAAGCCTATCCGTAACGGACTGTAGCGTGTCACCTTCTCATCTTTCGGCATACGCATAAAGCCCAGGATATACAAGCCGGTGATGACCGCTACTACAATCCAGATCACCAGGAAAACGTTCCGGTGAATCAGGTTCCAGTGGTAGGCCAGGTCAATATTGCTCAGGAATTTCAACGCCAGTGCAAACTCCAGGAAACCGAATACGGCTTTGAGCTCGTTCAGCCACCCCCCCGACTTGGGCAGGCTCTTCAGGTATTGCGGAAACATGGCCAGCCCGCCGAATACCAGGGCAAACGGCAGTCCGAACGCCAGCATTCCGTAAAGCGGCTTAAGCACTTCTCCGCCGGCAGCTCCGATCAGCAGCGAGCCTACAAACGGCACCGTACAGCTGAAGGATACCACCACCAGCGTCAGCGCCATAAAGAAAATCCCGATCAGTCCTCCTTTATCCCCCAGTCGGTCAATCTTATTCACCGCTCCGTGTGGCAGCACGATCTCAAAAGCCCCCAGCAGGGCAAAACCGAATACCACAAAAAGAACAAAGAAAATCAGGTTCGGCAACCAGTGGGTACTCAGCGCATTCAGGAATGAAGCACCCAGGGCCATGGTGATCAGCCCCATCACCGCAAAGATGAGCATAATGCTTATACCATAAAAAATGGCTTTGAACTTACCATCCTTTTGCTTGGTAAAGTAGCTCACCGTCATGGGCATGATAGGGTAGATACAGGGCATAAAAATAGAGGCAAACCCCGCTCCGAAAGCCACCAGGAGGAATTTCCACATACTGCCGCTTTCGTTCACGGGCGGAACCGTCGCTGAAGCCTCCACTACCGGTAAGGCAGGGTTGTCTCCGGGCGTTTCTGCCTCACTCACTACGGCCGGAACCTCTTCTGAAACTTCGGGATTTTCAGCCGGATTTTGATCCGTATCTTCCGTCTTCTTAACGGCGTCTTCTTTGGTTTCACTGCCCGGAACCGCTTTGATAAGAATATCAAAATCATCATTGCCGGGAATACACACGCCGTCATCCTGGCAGGTCTGGTAGTTCAGGCTGACCTTCCCGCCGGGATTGGGCCCCGTTACTTTGACTTTCTGCGTATAGGTGGCCTCATTATAGTAAACCAGCACATCTGCTTCCCAGATCTCTTCATAAAATTTCTTGGCGGGCTTGGCAGGTTTCGGCTTCCCGGTCAGCTGAAGGTCTTTTAAGCCACTGAATTTAAATTCCAGTACCATAGGCCCGGCATCCGGATCAGATTCAGCTGCATACACCTTCCAGCCGGCATCGATCCTGGCCGAAAATAGAATCTCTACCTCATCTCCTATCTTTGCAGTGGAAGGTTTTACCGAAATACTCCAGGTGGTGGGTTTTAAAAGACCGCCCGGAGCTGACTGCCCGAACGTAACAAAAGAAGTGAATAGCAGAAAAACTAAAAGTCTCATTAATTTTATGAAGTACATAATGTATATAACAGCACTTTACAAAAAAAGATTCGCCTTAAAATCTGGGGCAGGCCAATACTTTTTTACGCAGCTTATTGCGGGGTGTCCGCTCCGGCTCCATCTGCGGCAACTGGTAGGCAATAGAAATCTCGTGCGATCCGCCTGACCGGGTACCCAGCCCCGAAACGGTCAGGTCATAACTGTACCCGAAAGAAAAGTTTTCATACCGTATCCCTATCACCCCGGAGAGGGCATCCTGGTTCGGGAAATTATTGAATGCTTTGGTCAGTGGAATCCCCCGGTATTGCAGTCCCAGGGTCAGCGGAGTATAGGTCACATACCCGCCCACATCCAGCTGGGAATACGGCCCCTGCTTCTTATACAGGAAAGTGGGTGTAAGGGTAAATTCCCGCTCCGAATAGCTGTCGGTAATCAGGTGACTGAGGTCTACATTATACCCGCCGTGCACCACCAGCAGGCGCGGAAGATTGGGAATAGTACCGGCCGGTTCTTTAAAGAAGCTGAGCCGGGGCTCGGTAATATGATTCATGGAAGCCCCCACAAAATACCTCGGGTTAAAGTAGAGCAGCCCGGCACCCACATCCGGGGTATTGACCGACTGCAGGCGGGAGTGCACCACCGGGTCCTGGGAGTTCGGTAAAACATTCCCGTTGTTCTCCAGCTGATCACCCATGATCAGTCCTCCCGGCTGTAACCCGCGAAAAGAATATCCCCCGTTGATCCCGAATCTCAGCCCGTTATTCCTGTCGATTTTCAGCTCATAAGAATACAACAGCCGGATTTCCGTATTGGAAAGGTTATAGCCCTGCTTATCATTCATAAACATTATACCAATACCGCTGTTGACCCGCTCCATATAATGATCCAGGCTGAATACGGTAGTCACAAAATTAGCGTTCAGTGAAGGCCACTGGTTGCGGTAGTTCATCATCACACGCGGTGCATAACCCGAACCCGTAAATGCAGGATTATGGTACATAGGGGCAGCATAAAACTGGGTAAACTGGGGATCCTGCCCCATTACCGATTGCACCAGCAACATCCCGAAAACTATAAATTTCTTCATTAACCTTCCTGCAAAACCTGTATATAGGACTTCAATTAAAGACAAAACGTTGTAATACTGTATAAAACTAACAGGATATACGGAGATCTTCCCTATTTTGTTTCCTGTTTATTTTGAATCTCTCTTCCGGCAAAGTTAATTCATGAGATTAAAAAATTAGCAAAAACCTGTCTTTCTAAATTCCCGGCTGTGTACATTTATACCCTTTTCTACGTTTTTAGATAAGTGTGAAGAATGGTTATGGGAAAACGTCTGCTTTTATTTCTGGTCTTATCTATACTCGGGGCCTCTGTCTCCGAAGCCCAGCTTTATGTGGGCAAAGCCTGTATTGCCGGTCCGAATACTCCCCCGCCTAATCCCGGAAACGGCACTGCAACGCCGGCTTCCTGCGATGAAAATACATATTTCTTCGAAGCCTCCGACAATAATTTCGGCAGCTGGACCTGGGATTTTGGTGACGGTACCGTACGCTCCGGAGAAATCCGTAACCCTTCGTATTCCTACACCACACCGGGAACTTACATCGTACAGGCCAGTGCCGTAGATAACGGAGGTGCGGTATTGAGCTCCTACTCCCGGGAAGTAAAAGCAGGTTACTACCCGTCTCAACCTCTGTTTGACAAAAAAACAGAGAAAGACACCACCATCTGTAAAGGGAAAACCATCACGCTGGATCCGTATGAAGGCCTTCTTGCCTCAAGACCTTCCAATGTAAGCTACAAATGGTTCCCGAACGGAGAAACCACCGCTACCATTGACGTCAGTGAAGCCGGGTGCTACTCCGTAGAAGTAATTGATAATGAAACAAAATGTTCCCGCTCAGCCAAAATTAATGTCAAGCTTTGTTTTGAAGAATCCAGTTCGGGGGGCGGTTCTGAAAAATGGTATTTCGGGCACGGTTCCGGCCTGGAGTTTACCCTCACCGGCGATGAGATGGTGCAGGACTCCCTCGCCGAAGAAGGCAGCCTGGATCCTCAGCCGGAAATTGAAAACCCTTCTTTTGACCCGTCTAATCCCGGTGTAAATGAAATGCGGGCCGACGGGGCCGCCGCCATGGTCTTTGATCAGAATAATAACCTGGCACTATATACCGATGGCAGAAAGCTGTATTCCGGCGATGACGACTCAGAAATCCCCCTGGCGGGTGGCGGTACCTTTACCATCAATAAAAATACAGGCGCCCAGGGACTGGCCCTGGTACCCAAACCTGTCTGCAGTGCCTGCGACTTTATCAATTATTATCTTTTTACCGTAGATGAGACCACCGGGCTGCTCACCTACTCCGTGATTGATATGCGTGAAAATAACCGGCGTGGAGCCGTGGTGGAAGTGGATGTACCTGTGGGTGTAAACATGAGCGGGAAGATCGTTGCAGAACGAAGCGGTGACGACCTGTCTTATTTTATTACGGCGTACAATCCGCTTACCGGAAGCTTCCAGTCGGTAACGGTAGACTCCCTGGGCACCGTAAGTGCTCAGCAAACCCTACCCGTCCTTCAGCCCGGAACGGTTTCAGAAGGATATGCCGCCGTTTCGCCTGACGGCACCCGCCTGGCCCACGGACTGGTCATTAACGGCAATAACCACATACAGATCGTTACCCGTGACCCCGCAACCAACGCCCTCTCGGCTCCCGGCCTGGTAGACCTCGGTTATCCGGCCCCTCCTACCGTTTATGGTCTGGCTTTCAGTCCGAACGGCAATTACCTGTATGTCACCCTGAAAGGCGATGGCAGTACGGTGGAGTCCAAACTGTTGCAGGTGGATATTGCCGGTGGCGGAGTAACTGAAATCGCTTCTTCCATACAGGAATTCGGGGCATTAGGCCTGGGCCCCAAATACGGTGCGGGTTCTAAATACATATATCTTACCATCAATAATTCTAATACTGTCCACTATATACAGGCCCCTGACGAGGCGGGCAGAGATGCCGTGGGCTTCACCCTGAATTCGCCGGGACACCCGGGCACGGCAATAGCCGGTACTTCAAAACTGGGATTTCCCAATGTGGTAGCCGCCAAACCGGAACAGGATAGCCAGGGACTGGGCGCAAACTACAGTGGCAACTGCATGAATGCTCCCACTTTATTTACTACCCAGGAAATATGCAGCCCTATGAAAAATGAGGTAGACTGGGTAATTGACGGAGAAACCTTTAAAAATAACCCGACTCCTTCAAAAACCTTTACCAGCCCGGGCTGGAAGACCATCCATATGACCGTTCGGCCTTACAAAGAGCTGCTCAATGTGTCAGGTGTATCCATAAAGGATTTTTGTGGCGACCCCATTGAGTTTACAGGAAGAGTATACATCAAGCCTGCGCCTGAGCTAAACATTCCTGATCCTTTATACCTCTGTCCCGAGCCGCCCTATAACGGTCTTACCTATGAGCCGGATCCTACCGGCGGAACCACATTTGAATATGAATGGCTCACTATCTTTGATAACCCCATCCATGCCGGCTGGCAGGAGCCTGTTTTAAAATTAATCGCTAATACAAGCTCAGGTCGTTTTAAAGTCAAAATCACCAATGAATTTGAATGTGCTACCATTCTGCCTTTCCAGGTAGATGAAGCCTGTGTACCCATTGTGGAAGCGCCTACAGCCTTCACCCCTAACGGTGACGGAATAAATGAGACCTTCAAACTCATCAAACATTTCATTGTACGCCCCCAACTGGAGATCTATAACCGCTGGGGCGAGCAGGTTTTCCAGACCGACAACCTGGATAATGAATGGGACGGCCGCTATAAAGGCCAGATCCTCAGCAACCAGCTTTTTGCTTATGTGTTACGGTATTATGCGCGCGACTTCCCGCAGCTCGGGGAGCAGAAGAAAGTGGGGTCGGTGCTGATTCTGACGGGGAGGTGATTTTTCGCACAGATCACTCAGATAAGCACAGATTTTTTTATTTTTATCTGTGGGAATCAGTGTAATCCGTGATATATCATCTCTAATTGATAATTCGAATAATACTTTCCTTATCAATAAGTTTCGATACATTAAAATTGACAAGAATCCCCAATTTTTTATTAGCTAACCTTAAATAGGTCAACAATTGTTTTTTATGAACATTCTGTAAAGTTTCAATAGACTTTATTTCCAGAATGACCTTTTCTTCTACCATAATATCCAGTCTGAAACCTAACTCCATCCTGATATCCCGATAGATCACAGGTAAACAGACCTGTGTTCGGGTACGTAGACCCATCCTGTTCAGCTCATAGTCAACAGCTGCAACATATACACTTTCCAACAATCCGGGGCCAAGCTCATTATATACCTTAAATATTGCCCCCCGTATCCTGAATGTTAATTCATGTAGTTCCATTGTGTGCCTGGTTTTGTGGATACGTAAATATAGGAGACATATAATCTATTAATTCTACTTTTCTCAGAAAACTCTCTAAAACTTATCTACAGGCAATTTTTTCTCCCGGATTACACTAATTTCCACAGATAAAAATAAAAATCTGTGTCGATCTGTGCCATCCGTGAGAGATATGCAGGCGTTTATTTCCGCTCACAGATCCCACAGATTCCCACAGATAAAAATAAAAAATCTGTGTCGATCTGTGCCATCCGTGAGAAATATGCAGACGTTTATTTTCGCTCACAGGTCCCCCAGATTCCCACAGATAAAAATAAAAATCTGTGTCGATCTGTGCCATCCGTGAGAAATATGCAGGCGTTTATTTCCACTCACAGGTCCCCCAGATTCCCACAGATAAAAATAAAAAATCTGTGTCGATCTGTGCCATCCGTGAGAAATATGCAGGCGTTTATTTCCGCTCACAGGTCCCCCAGATTCCCACAGATAAAAATAAAAAATCTGTGTCGATCTGTGCCATCCGTGAGAAATATGCAGACGTTTATTTTCGCTCACAGGCCCCCCCAGATTCCCACAGATAAAAATAAAAAATCTGTGTCGATCTGTGCCATCCGTGAGAAATATGCAGACGTTTATTTTCGCTCACAGGTCCCCAGCCCCCCACGTATAAAAATAAAAAAATCTATGCCCATCCGTGCCATCCGTGAGAAAAACGCATTTGCTTTTTCACCCCAAAAACCCTAACTTGTCAAAAATCATCTTAATCATGGCAAATTCTACTTCTCACTACATTGAGCTTGAAGAAAAATACGGTGCGCATAATTACCACCCGCTGCCCGTGGTACTGGAAAAAGGCGAGGGGGTTCTCCTTTGGGACGTGGAAGGCAAACGGTATTACGACTTTCTCTCGGCCTACTCTGCAGTGAACCAGGGGCATTGCCATCCCCGCATTATCCGGGCCATGACAGAGCAGGCCCAAAAACTTACGCTTACTTCCCGTGCATTTCACAGTGCACCGCTGGGGGAGTTTGAAAAATACATTACCCGACTTTTCGGATACGACAAGGTATTGATGATGAACACCGGCGTAGAAGCCGTGGAAACCGCCCTGAAGCTTTGCCGTAAATGGGGGTATGAAAAGAAAGGGATCCCCGAGGGGAAAGCCCGTGTGCTTTTTGCACGCGAAAACTTCCACGGCAGAACCACCGGTATCATCTCGGCATCTACCGACCCTTCAAGCACTACCGGTTTCGGGCCTTTCCTGCCGGGCGTGGAGACCGTGGAATACGATAACGTGGAAGCGCTGGAAAACGCCCTTATTTCCGACCCCTTCATTGCCGGCTTCATTGTAGAGCCTATCCAGGGCGAAGCCGGCGTAAAAGTACCCAAAGACGGCTACCTCACCAAAGTAGCCCGCCTGTGTAAAGCTGCGCGGGTATTGTTTATTGCCGATGAAATCCAGACCGGCATTGCCCGCACAGGTAAAATGCTGTGTACAGACCATGAAGAGCTCCGGCCCGATATCGTGATCCTGGGAAAAGCCCTTTCCGGCGGAACCCTGCCCGTTTCTGCCGTACTGGCCGATGACGAGATTATGCTGACCATTCGTCCGGGTGAGCACGGCTCTACCTACGGAGGCAACCCGCTGGCCTGCAGGGTAGCACAGGAGGCACTGCAGGTGGTGCTGGATGAAAACCTGGCCGAACGGGCCCATACCCTGGGCCGGTTATTCCGGGATAAGCTGGATGAATACATAGCAGGCAGCCGGATAGTACGGCTGGTTCGCGGTAAAGGCCTCCTCAATGCCATTGAGGTGAATTCCGGTGAAGACTCAGGTTTGGGCTGGGACATTTGCATGGCCCTGATGAAAAACGGCCTGCTGGCCAAGCCTACCCATGGCAACAAGATCCGCTTTGCCCCCCCGCTGGTGATTTCCGAAGAGCAACTGCTGGAGTGTATTCAGATTATTACCGATACTTTAAAACAGTTTGAACCTATTGACTGATCTTTTTTGTTGAAACATAAAAGTATCCTGCTGTATGAATTCGTTTTTTAAGAAGATTAATAGTGACCAGCTGACTTTGGTAGATTTTTTTGCTACCTGGTGCGGCCCTTGTAAAACCATGGCGCCCATGCTGACCGAACTCAAACAGAAAGTGGGCGACGACGCCTCTATCCTGAAAGTGGATGTGGATATTAACCCGGCCATCGCCCAGCAATATAAAATCCAGGGAGTACCTACCTTAATATTATTCAAAAACGGCCAGCCGCTATGGCGCCAGTCGGGTGTAGTGCCCGTTCACCAGTTAGAACAGATTATCCGTCAGTATATATAGCTACCGGCAGTTAGCTATCAGCTATCAGCCTGGAAAGAAAACTGCCGCTCCGGGATACTGAAAGCTGATAACTGAAGGCTGAAAGCTGAAAGCTTATAACCAATGAAAAAAATTCTTATCCTGGCCCTGATTGCGGGGTTAAGTGCCTGTATTAATACCAACGAAGAAAGCAATGAGGAATCTGCCGCAAGCGCAGAAGCACCTGCCGCCCAACCCGCTGCCTCAGGGGTAGCCTTTACCGGTCTCGATGGCCGGCACGTAGACCTTTCCTCCCTGGCCGGAAAAGTGGTGGTGCTTAACTTCTGGGCCACATGGTGTCCGCCCTGTATCCGCGAAATGCCTTCATTACAGTCTTTTTATAACCAATACCAGGGCAGCCCCGAGGTGGAGTTCCTGGTGATAGAAGTAGATAATAAACCGGATCTCGCCAGGGCCTTTGTAGAGAAAAATAATTTTACTTTCCCCGTGTACAGCCCGGCCGGGATGATCCCCGAAGCGTTTTTAGAGCAATCTATTCCCACTACGGTTATCCTTAACAAAAAAGGGGAAATTGCTTACCGTCACGAAGGCATGTCAGACTTTATGGCGCAGGACTTTCTTAACCTTTTTGAAGGGATACGGAAGCAGTGAATGGGGAATTAGATATTAGCAATTAGAAGTTAGAAATTAGCTATTAGCTATTAGCTAAAGATTAATTGCTAACTTCTAATCGCTAATCGCTAATTTCTAATAGCTAATTTCTAATAGCTAATTTCTAAATACTACTGCACCGCACTGATTAATGCCTCCAGGGCATCCGGGTGCGCCACCGTCAGGTTAGGGCGGTCAAAAATACCGGAGGCATTATTGCCTGTCCCGCCGTTATCCCAATAGAAAGGAATCAGCCCGTAACTCTTTGCCGTTTTCGTTACGTAATTCAGGTAATAGTTCCGGGCTTTCTTGTGGTCTTCCAGTACATTCGCCGGAAGTGATGACCGGTAGGTAGCCGCATATTCTCCCAGGATGACCGGGATACCTTTGGACGTAAATTTCTCTTTCATCAGCCCGAAAGCTTCATTCACCCATTCTTCCTGCCCCCAGGCAGATACCCCTGTGCTGCCTTTGAAATCTTTGCCCCAAAGGTATTTGGCTGAAGCGCCGCTTTCCAGGGTAAAATCATAGGGGTCGTAATAATGTATTTCGGCCATTATCCGGTTAGCGGCCGGGTCTTTAGGCAACACCAGTGACTCATAGGTATACTGAATATTGGTATTATAGCCCTGCGCCACCAGTACCCGCCAGGCATTCCTGCCTCCGGTAGAGCGCACGGCATCCACAAAAGTCTGGTTATACGACATCTGTACCTGCAGATGTTCAGACGTGGGCCGGCCGTAGTCGGCATGCACTTCATTGGTACCTGCAAAAATAAGGTGTTCATCATAATCGCGGAAAGCCACAGCTATCTGTTCCCAAAGAGCCTTCTGTTTTTGATTGACCTCTGCCTGCCGGGCATAGGTAGGGTTATTTTCCAGCCAGCCGCCGTCCCAGTGGATATTAATGATGACATACATGCCGTTAGCCACGCAGTAATCTACTACTTCTCTTACCCGCATGATCCATTCATCTTTCAGCTTGTGCGTGTTCCGGTCTTCTATATACCCGCTCCAGGCTGTGGGGATACGGATAGCGTTAAAGCCTGACCGCTTCACCAGGCCTATGAGCGCTTCAGACGTTTTCGGGTTGCCCCACAGGGTTTCACTGGCGGTATTTTCATCCGCGCAGGCTTCCAGGCTGTTCCCCAGGTTCCAGCCGATCTTTATCTTTCCCGCCAGCTCTTCGGCATTGCTCCCCATCCCGGTTTTATCAGGCTCTATAATAAATTTCTGTCCTTCCTGTTGAACCGTAATCACCTGCTGAATATTTCCTGAAAGGAGGGTAATACTGCCGGTTCTGGGAAAATGAGTGGGGTTTTCATCCACGATAAAAGAATAGCTGTTCCCCGAAACCGGCTTTTGTGCTATCCAGGAGAGGAGCTTATCAATAGCAATTCCGGAAGATGCTTCTGCTTCAAAAGAAACCTCTCCTCCTGAAGCAGGCAGCGTAAATTCACTTTTACTGACATTCAGTACTTCTGCACCCTTCTGAATAACTTTTACCTGGCCGCTGGCGGTACCCGCTGTCACGGTGATCAGCGCCTCCCGGCTTTGCGGGGCGGTATGAGGCTGCACGGTTACTTCCAGCCGGGTAGTGCCTTCGCCACCGCTGTGCACATGGAGCACCGCCCAGTCCTGCGATACCGCTGCTGTCCATTCCGTATTACACTTTACATGAAAAACATACGTTCCGCCCCCGGCTTCTGCCGGGATTCCGGTAGCAGACAAAACAATTTCAGGGGTGACAGAAGGCGCACCATCCCTGCAGGCCATGCCCAGGAAACAGGCCAGGAAAAAAGTTATAAATCTGTTCATCTTTTACGGGAAATATTGAGAAGCCCTAAAAACAGGGCTCCTCAAATACGGCTATAAAATCAATCAATTTTTCACAAAGTGGTAAATCAGCACTTCATTTTTAGCATCACCGGCAGCCACCGAATTAGATACCACGCCCAGCCACATGCCCTGCGTATCTATGTTATTCAGGTTAGCGCCTCCGTGAGGTACAAAGTACCAGTCGTTCGGACTGCCCGTCACTGATTTGGTATTGGTAGTGGGCAGCCACTCGGCCGCCGTTCCTTTATAATCTACTAACGGAATACTGATCTTCAGGATATTTTTATCCGGATCTATCGTAACCGTACCTGTGGCTTCGTAGGGCTTGCCCGCCAGGGTTTGCTTCAGGTCTGCTTTAATATCGCTACCCTCCTGGCGGAAGCTCAGGGTAGCGCTTTCAGCTACCGCCTTCACTCCGGCATCCCAAACCCAGCCGTTGGAGGTAAAATCATCCCCAAAGGTGGAAGCGCTGGTCCAGCCACCGGCAAAATTGGGCGGAAACTCTACCCAGTCGGCAAACCAGTTGACATCCGGCTTAAAGGTCTTCCCTACCAGCGCTGTTTTCCATGCCGCCAGCGGGTCAGCTGCGGCTGCACCGCCCGGCACAAAATGGTAGGCCATGTATTCTGCCTTCACCGGATCCCGGGCTCCCAGCCATATGCCGGAGATAGCACCGGAGGCGTCTGTTTCGGTCTTCAGCAGCCTGAGGGTTTTATCCGCTGTAGTGCTCAGCGATACCCAGTCGGCTATGACAAAGGAGATTGCCTTATCAAACTGGATATTATTCTTGTCATCAATGGTATAGGAGCCGCTGATGGCACTGGCCGAACCGTCCGTAAAGGTATACGTACCTGCCTTAGCCCCGGTTTTGGCCAGGCTCAGGGAAATATTCTTAATGGTAGCCGCATTATAAGGCGCCCATCCGGTATTGATATAGTCCTGTGCGCTGGTCCAGGGGTTCAGGAATTCTCCCGCCAGGTCCGTCCAGTTATAGGGAGTGGCCGCAGACATCACCCATTTACGGGAGGTGGTGACAGAGGTAGTCAGGTCATTATTGGCGTCACCGGTATATGGCGGTTCAGGTTCGGCTACCTCTCCGGGAGTCCAGTTATCTTTAAAGTCTTTAGAAATATAGTTGTACACAAGGAGGGCGGCCCCTTCTCCGGAAAGAACAGGGTCTCTTATCACCGCCAGTTGCATATAATCTTTGGTAAGTGAAAGAATACGGATATTTCCCCAATCAATTACTACTCCGTCTCTGCCTTTGTCGTGTAAAGGAGAAGCATCCGTAATACGCATGGTTTTGTTATCCGTGTCCAGCATATAGGTTCCCTTTTCTTCTCCTCTGCCGGGAACGGCCTTATGATTCACCTTCACATGGGCGCCTCCTTTCAGATCAAATGTCATAGAGCCGTAATCAGCGGCTTCCATCAGCCATGAGTTCCCTTTGTAGTCAGGATTCCAGTTCCAGCAATCCCCTCCTTCTTTCAGGCAGTCGCCCAGCCAGCCGTTATCCGTTCCGTAGAAATAGAGAGGCCCCAGGAAATGGCGGCTCAGTCCGTCACTGTCGAGATCCAGGTACCAGGTTTTTTCCTGGTCTACGCCACCGGATAGCATCTCCCACATTTCATCTTCCACAAAGGGTGCATAAAAACTTTCCACCTTGAAATCAGCCGGCTCACCGTACACTATACCGCCCCGGGTCTGCACGCCGAACTTCACTGTGTAGGTGCCCGGGAAAGGAATACGCAGGGTAACCGACTGGCTCTGGCTGCGGCCCTGAGGGTGATCCCACAACGGGGTATATTTCTTATCCATCAGGCTGGTCAGGTGAATAATATTCGGATTCTGGGCATCTGCCTCAATCTTATAGGCAATTCCCGGTACCAGGTCACCCGGCTTTACATCTACCGTACCCAGGCCAAACTCTTCGGGAGAACAGGAGGCCAGCAGCCAGACGCCTGCAAAGAGCGATGCTAATAGTTTAACTATATTCTTCATAGTACTTCATTTTTAAGGTTTTAATTCCATCCGGGATTTTGTACCAGCACTCCTTTTGACAAAGTAATCTGTGTATTGGGAATCTGCATAAAGCCCCGGGTTTTGCTGATGTTTTCAGCTTTGATCACCACCTGGTCAGCCGCATTTCCACTTAAAACATTCTGGGTCTGGGCAAGGGTAGAGGCCGCCGTGCTCAGGCCCTGGCGCAGCAGATCCCAGTACCGGATTCCCTCAAAAGCAAATTCCAGCTTGCGTTCTTCCAGGAGGTTTTCTTTGGTGACGGGTTTCGGACTTAGCCCGGCCCGCTTACGAACGGCGTCAAAGTAGGCCTGTGCATTTGCTGAACCCAGCTCCGCCGCCATCAGGAGCACATCGGCATAACGGATCACGATAAAATCCTGGTCCTGTGAAATCTGGAAGTCGTTACTTCCTCCCGTATCCGAGGTACCGTCAGGAAGCGCCACAGGCGTATATTTTTTATTGGTGTAGCCCGTGTACTCCCGCTGGTCTTTGATATCAAACGTACCGGCAATCCCTTCTCTTTCCAGGTCAATCACCGAGGCCGTTCTGCGCTGATCACCGGCTTCAAATGCGTTGACCAGGCGCGGGTTCACCGTACAGGCTCCCCAGCCTTTTCCATACGGGGCGTAATTGGTGTTCCGCATACCCAACATCACCAGCCAGCGGTTTCCGTCCAGCATGCCGTTATAATCCTGGGTGTTATTAAACTTCTGGGCAAATACCGTTTCTTTGTTGCCCATGCCGGCGTACCCCGACTTGTCCAGCGTATTATCGGCCGCATTGGGCACATAGCTGGCGGCAGGCCACAGGGCTTTGTACTCTTCTACCAGCCCGTATTCCCCGCTGCTGATCACGTCTTCCAGTCCCTGGAGCACTTCTGCTTTACTTACACCCAGGTCATCTTTGGCATAATAGCCGGTATAGAACAGGTATACCCGGGCCAGCAGAGCCTTCGCCGCAAACGGTGTTACGCGGCCGTCATTGGTAACCGCGTCGGCTTTGGGGTAAGCCGTGGCTGCAATATTCGCTGCGGCAAATTTCAGATCTCCGGCTATCTGCTGATACACCTGTAAAGGATCGGCCTGCGGCACGTTATCCGTAGTAGGCTCTGTCAGCAAAGGGATTTTCTCAAACAGCCTTACCAGGTCGAAATACATCAGGGCCCTGAGAAAGCGGGCTTCTCCTTCGATCCGGTTCCGCGTAGCTGCATCGTTTCCGAAGTCAATGCCGTCCAGTTTATTGATGAGGGTATTGCAGCGGAAGATCCCCGCATAGTAGTCCGCCCAGGTGCCGTTGAATATATTATTATCCGAAGGGCTCTGCGCTATATCAAAGCGGTCCAGCGCCTGGTAGGCCCGGCCGTCTGTATTGCCCGTGGCACCGAAGGTATTGTCGGATAACACCTCGGAAGTAACGTAAAACGACATATTCCCGTTAGACGAGGTGCGTTGAAAGCCGTCATAGCAGCCGATCAGCGCCATTTCGGCATCGGCCACGGTTTTATAGAAATTATTGTCC
>Ga0206106_100342_pt1 | contig 48023 bp, 56 predicted proteins | sample 1B1ome_FD_148677 | JGI IMG/M metagenome (GOLD analysis project Ga0206106, IMG submission 148677) | Enriched microbial communities from leaf-cutter ant dump, University of Wisconsin, Madison, United States - 1B110A | ecosystem: Environmental > Terrestrial > Nest > Insects nest > Nest dump | place... | reverse complement strand
GGGGCTCATGACGCCTAAAAACATGGAAAAATCGGAGAATATGAGTGTCGTGGATCAATTATGCTCTCAAAAATCAGTAAGTACTGAAGTCCGCAAAAAATACAGCGCTATTTCAGACTATCCCTAAGTGCAGGCTACACCTATGTAGATAGTGAGATCAAAAAAGATTCTGATCCTAGTAGGGTTGGTACAGGTCCCAACCCTTTTCTACCGCAGCACCAAATAACCCTTTCCACGCTCTATCACATCTCGGACAAGTGGCGGGCGGGCGCTAACCTCAGATGGCAAAGTAAAATTTACCAAGAATCAGGCTCCAGCTTTCGTAGCGAACAAGCTGCATACGTTGTAGCAGGAATAATGGCTGGATTTCGTGTTAATCAAAATTTTGACTTGCAGCTTAACTTGGACAATATCTTTGACAAGACTTACTATCAAAGCATCAGTAGCAGTCCTAGAAGTCCGGCACATATATATGCCCCTCCCAGGAATTTCATGATTACAGCTAGGTATTCTTTTAAATAATGTAGCGCAGCAGGATGCGGTGAGGGTTGAGCCGCATCGCTGGCTTATTGTCTGCGACACAGACAGGCGGGGCTTCTCGAACGATGCGTTCATGCTTCACCATCCTGCTGCGTTGGAAAACCACCCCGTCCGCCTGCGGCGCCCCCCCCTCCAAAGGAGGGGAATTTTGATCGTTCCCGCACCGGAGCATCACTGCCATTAAGTTAAGGTGGACTCATTTTAGGGAACAAACCGATTTTCCGGTGAAAAACCGTGATCTGTCTGCTACTGGGAAGTGTTTACTTCATACCCTCGATCAGATCAATATCCTTGCGTAATAAATCATTGACCATCTGGTTAACCTCAATACCTCTGGCTTTGGCCTTGGTAGAGAGATAATCGAATATATCTGCATCAAGATACACTGGCAAATTGAACTCGGCGTCTGGCCGGTAAAACTTGCCACGTTCTCCCCTGGAAAAATCATATTCCTCTTTCATCAGCTTCCCTCGTATTGATATTGCTCAATCGTGGCTTGCCTGATCGCGTCGCGCGAAAACGCGGGTGTGACACAGGATATGAGCAATTAGTAACCTGCTTCTTTTTGGTGCCTGAATGCTAGGATATAAACTGAATCGGTGATCGTATCGTATCGGTACAACGCCACATACCCGCTATCGCCAAAGTCAATCAACCATTCTCTAAATTCTGAATCCAGATCGTCGATTGGGCGGCCTATATTGGGTTGTTGCGCCAGAATCCTGACTCCGGCACGAATGGATTTGACAGCGCTGCGAGCTGCGGCAGCGTTCTTACAGGCCAGGAAATGATGCAGACGTTGTACGTGAGCCACAGCCTCTGGAGTCCAGATCAGGTGTGGCATTCGGGAATTTCTGAATCTTCGCCTTTCTCCAGCTTTGCAAGCCACTCATCCACTTCCTGGTCTGTCAGATGCAAGCCAGTGCGCTGATATTCATCCCAGGCTTCCAGAGCCTCGCGTTTGAATGCTTCATGTTTTTCTTCGCGGTCAACATACTGTTGTATTGCTTCAAGCATGATCCAGTGCGCCGAACGGCGGCGCTGGCTGGCAAGCTGCTGGATGCGATTTTTTAAATCTGAATCAATCTTGAGGGAAATTGCCATGATGGACCTCTTCTTGCCAAGAAACAGCGAATGATAAGATATACGAACTATCTGTTCTTTGTCATTCTATTTGCTATCGTAGGTCGCGAAAACAAAAACCATATCCTTCCAATTATCAATTCATATTTTGCGCGAATATTCAGTTTTTATGGATAAGGCGACCCATCGCATTATGCGGCCGGATTGAGACGATATTCAGCCATTGTTGGCCTACTTATGCTGAGTCAGTTTGCGCCTCTTGAACTGGTCAAAATCGAACGGCTGCGGTTCCCCGCTTTGTTCACCCTCGATGAGGGCGGCCCGGATAGTATTGATTTCGGCCATTCGCTCCTGTTCGCGTCGGATGAGATCACGGATTAACTCACTATCATTTGTGAATCGTCCGGCTTCGACCTGTGCGGTAATCCAGGCATTTTGCTGATCGGTAAGGGAGATGGTCTTGCGTACAGTTACCATGATCATCGCTCCTGATGTTGTTTAACAGGGTGTGTGAAAATATCATACTATCGGGCTTGTCCGCTTGTGGAAACCCCGATGGATGGCTCGGCAGATGCGGTGAGGGTTAAGCCATTTCTACGCTCCGGTGTAGTATGTCTCGCTGCGTCGGGTGGTAGTCGTTTTGTCCTTCCGGTCGCATAGCGCTCACGGGTGGTGCGGTATCACACGTGATTTAACAGTCGATACAGCGCTACGGCCAGGACGGTTCTTCGGCACAGGCCCGGAACTGTGGTTGAATCTGCAAAAAGCCCGTGAGCTGACCCCGAGAACGCCTGACAGTACTGCTATCAGGCGAGAAGAAGATCAGTTTGACTAAAATCATTGCCAATACAGAGCAGGGGCTCTTCTGCCAGCTGCGCTGTAGCGTATGACAGACAATCCCCAAAGTTCAACGAAGCCGGGTGGCATCCCTTGCCATATCGTAACCACGCATCGATAGCGACTGAAAAATGAGCATCTCCAAACGGCACTGTCGCGATGGATCCTTCCACGAGAAATCGGGACAAAGTGCCTCGCGCATCCTGTTTCAGGCGCGCAGATAGCACAATAGCTGCCTCCGTCAGTGTGGGTAGTCCCACTCCCACATGGTGTGCTTCCACCAACTTCTTCAGTAACATTTCATAATCGGGTTCTTTGAGGGCGATGGCAACGATAGCTGAAGTGTCCAGAATCACACGCCCTCCGGGCCATAACCCAGAATCGCTTCTTCCTCATCGCGATTCAGTTTTCTACCCAACTGATCTAGTGGCACGATGGGCCAAAGCTCACGTTCAAGAAATTGGCGCAATCTTGTTTCACGGTTGCCTCTGGTCATGAGCAAATCAAGCCGTGCTCGTCTTTCTTCGAGCGCTTTTCGAATTGCTTCGGTTTTACTCTCCCCCGTCAGCCGGGCAACCTCATTGGCGAGTTTTTCTACTGCAGGGTTCTTGATATTTAAGGACATTACTTGATCTCCTTAAGAGAATGGTAGAAATATAAAGATATTCTACTATGGTCTCTGCAAGCAGGCAGAATGGCAGCAGGCTGGTATTGCGAGGATCGAGGCATTGTGTAGCCTTGTCAGCCTGCGGCATGGATAGGCAAGGTGGTGCACCGAAGTAATCCGGCAGCAGATGCATACCGGCCAGAGCAGTATAATGAGTCATAAATTACTATATTATTTGTTATTTTGTGTATTATATGACTTATTATGTCAAGAACATTACCTGTATTATTGCCCCGTCTGATTCGCCTGCTGGAAAAAGTGGGTGGCAACCTGAAGCTGGCGCGTTTGCGTCGCAGGTTTCCGGCAGAAATGGTTGCGCAGCGAGCCGGCATTTCCCGAAAAACCCTCTATCGTGCTGAGCAGGGTGACCCTGCGGTTGCGCTTGGTATTTATGCGCGCGTGCTGCAGGTACTGCGACTGGAGCAGGATCTGGAACATCTGGCGGCTGATGACGAATTGGGGCGCAAACTTCAGGATGCCGGACTCACACCTGGGCGACGTGCACCCCGGCGCAAGCAGGCTGCTCCACCGCCGCAAGCAATTGGAACAGATGATGGATCGGAAGCGGAGAAAAGCTGATGTCCCGCCCGAATACTGTCGAAGTTTGTATTGATCTCGAACGATTCAGTGAGCCCACCCTGATGGGAAGACTGAACTGCCAGGGTTCGAGGGCGGGTGAGATTTTTCTTTTGAATATCATCCAGCATGGTTGCAGTTGCCTGAGACTTTTGCGTTCGATCCCGACCTTGCGCTCATGGCTGGTCCTCAATACCCGGTGCCGGATCGATCGACGTTCGGTATTTTCATGGATTCGTCACCAGATCGATGGGGGCGTGTGTTGATGCAGCACCACCGCTGACGTCACTACGGGAACTGCAAGCAGCGAGTCTGCATTTTGAACAATATCTTGAGGATGAAGAACATCCGGATTACGCACGTTGGCTGACGCAACTGATTGCGCCCGGTACTTCGCTCGGTGGTGCACGGCCCAAGGCATCAATACGTGATGAAGCAGGTATATTGTGCCTGGCCAAGTTTCCGAGCCGCCAGGATACACGGGATATTGGTGCCTGGGAATTAGTTGCTCATCGCATTGCTGCTGCCGCTGGATTCGTTAATTTTTTCCATTCGTTCTCACTCCTTCGTGATTTGCTTATAACGACGCTCTGCCAGCACTATGTCGTGTTTGCCGGTTTTTTGCGTTTTTTTCTGAAATGCATGCAGGATATGCTGAGCACGGTTCACTTTTTTCACATGGCTAAAACTGTGTGATGGGCAATGCCTGCCCTGCTTGCTGTACTTTGGGCACAAGAAACAGCGGTATTCATGAAGCGTGTCGGTTTTCTGCTGTCGAGTGATTGGCTTGACTATAGTTATCATATTTGATAACTTCGGTTATGGCATAGATGATCACATTCTATAGCGAGAAGGTCGAGGCGGAAACGTTGATGTTACCAGCAGGTATTCTCGCCAATTTTCTGCGTATCGCAGAATTGATCAAGGAATTCGGCCCCGATCTGGGACGGCCTCATACGGCTCCATTGGGCAAGGGATTGTTCGAAATCCGGGCCAAAGGACGTGAAGGCATTTCCCGATCAGTATTTTGTACCATTAAAAACCGGGAAATCGTTATTCTGTTGACGGTGATCAAGAAGGATCACAAAATCCCGAAGCCGATATGGAAACGGTGCAAAAACGACTGAAAGAGGTACAAAGCGATGGCACATAAACGACCGACATTTGACACATTCAAGCAAACGGCATTGAAAGATCCGGCAGTCAAAGCCGAATACGATGCACTTTCAACGATATTCGAGACGAAACGCCAGATGATTGCCCTGCGCAAAAAAGCGGGGGTAACTCAGGAACAGATGGCCGATCTGCTGGGTACCAGGAAGAGCAATATCTCCCGGCTGGAAAGCCTGCATTCGAATGTCTCGCCGCGACTGGCTACTATTGAAGATTATGCGCGTGTACTGGGCTATGCGATAAAAATCGAATTTGAACCGCGCATCCACTGAACTTTGATTTGCCGTTACATCGCAGATCGTCGTCATTATTTCGGCTGGGCTGAGACGATATTCAGCCATTGTTGATTGATCCTAAATCCGGAAGTTAATTGCTTTCAGGCATCTCAAAATCCACGTGAGCACGCTATGCATCCAGCTGCGTGAATCAGCCGGCTGTCTGAAACATCAGGCCGGCATGTTCGCGCATTTTATGGAAGCGAATGCCGGGCCAGTTTTCTTCGGCTACACTGATCTCGGCGGAGAATGAAGCCAGAAAAGTAGGCGCATTCACTGCATCGTAGGCGATACGGTGGGCATTGGCATCGATGAAACGCTGCAGTTCCTGGGGCGTTTCGGCGGTCACCCATCGTGCCAGTTGATATTTGGCCGGAGCAATGCGTGCCTCGACGCCGTATTCATGTTTGAGACGGTGGGTGACGACTTCAAACTGCAATACCCCGACCGCACCCAGCAGCAGCATGCTGCCGATGTGTGGGCGAAATACCTGGATGGCACCTTCCTCACCTAGCTGCGCCAACCCCAGTTTGAGTTGCTTGCTGCGTAACGGGTCAGCGATTTCGACCGTTTGAAAAATCTCCGGTGCAAAAAAGGGTAGTCCGGTAAATTGCAGATGATCTCCTTCGGTCAGGGTATCGGCCAGTTGCAGTGTTCCATGGTTGGGGATGCCGATGATATCCCCCGCGTAGGCGGTTTCCAGCAGCTCACGCCGTTGTGAAAGGAAGGAAACGACCGTACTGGTACGTACATCCTTACCACTGCGAACTACCTTGAGATTCATTCCACGCCTGAATTCACCTGAGCAAATCCGCACGAAAGCAATGCGATCCCGGTGGGCGGGGTTCATGTTGGCCTGAATCTTGAAAACCACGCCGGAAAATTTCTTTTCGGCGGGCTGAATTTCGCGCTGGATGGCTTTGCGTGATCCTGGCGGTGGTGCCAGTTCAACCAGTGTATCGAGCACTTCCTGTACGCCGAAATTATTGATGGCAGAGCCGAAAAATACTGGTGTCTGCTGCCCGGCAAGAAATGCTGTCTGATCGAATGCCGGTGCTGCGCCGGTAATCAGCTCGATTTCCTGGCGAGCCTGTTCGAAATTTGCGCCGAAACGTTCTGAAATTGCCGGATCTTCCAGATTGGTAATGATGGCTGTCTCTTCCTGTTCGACACGATCCATGCCGGCGCGAAAGACACGCATCAGTTTGTGGCGCAGATCATATACGCCATGAAAACGCTTGCCCGAACCCACCGGCCAGGTGAATGGAATCACATCCATACCGAGTGTGCGTTCGATTTCGTCGATCAGATCGAGCGGCTCGCGTACTTCTCGGTCCAGTTTGTTGATGAAAGTAATGATCGGAGTATTGCGGGCACGGCATACCTGCAGCAGGCGCAAGGTTTGTGATTCCACACCGTTGGCTGCATCAATGACCATGAGCGCGGCATCGACGGCAGTCAGTACACGATAAGTGTCTTCAGAAAAATCCTGGTGGCCGGGGGTATCCAGCAAATTGATCACACAATCGCGGTACTCCATCTGCATGACTGAGCTGGCCACGGAAATGCCGCGCTGCTTTTCAATTTCCATCCAGTCGGAAGTGGCATGACGGCTGGCTTTGCGTGCTTTGACGCTTCCTGCGATATGAATGGCACCGGCAAACAGCAGCAGTTTTTCCGTAAGGGTAGTTTTACCGGCGTCCGGGTGAGAAATAATGGCAAACGTCCGACGACGCTTCACTTCATGGTCGATCGTCATTGAAGATCCTGAGGCTCCTGAGAAACTGAATGGTAAAGATGACAATAAGTAGTGTGACTGGCGCTGAACCGGCTGACAGCCGGATAAACTTCCCGGCAGATTGGCATGACGTGCGGGCAGCGCGGATGAAAATGACAACCTGGCGGCACATTGGCGGGTGAAGGAGGTTCTCCCTGCAACCGGATGATCTCACGCTGGCTTCCGGGTTCATACGTCGGAACGGCGGACAACAATGCCTGAGTGTACGGGTGTTTCGGATCATCCCGTACTTCTTCGGTACGCCCGCTTTCCACGATTCTCCCCAGATACATGACCGCGACTTCATCCGCCAGATAATCCACGACGGCTATATTATGGGTGATCAGCAAATAGGCAAGTTTGCGTTCCTGTTGCAATGTTTTCAGCAGATTGAGTATCTGTGCCTGTACCGAAACATCCAGTGCACTGGTCGGTTCGTCGCAGATCAACAGTTGTGGATCAACTGCCAGTGCACGTGCGATAGCAATCCGCTGGCGCTGGCCGCCAGAGAACTCATGCGGGTAGCGCCATTTGGCTTCTGCCGGTAAACCTACCTGCATCAGCAAGGTATCGACATCGTGCTGATTTTTTTCGCTGGCGGCGATTTTATCCGAATTCCGGCCAAGCGCCCGTATTCCTTCTTCGATGATTTCGACGATACGCATGCGCGGATTGAGCGACGAATAAGGGTCCTGAAAGATGATCTGGAATGCGGAACGTTTTTGCAGCAGTTGTTTACGATCCAGATCGCGTAATTCCTTATTCTGCAGGCGAACACTGCCCGATGTCACCGGGATGAGCTGCATGATTCCTTTACCTACCGTGGTTTTGCCACAACCGGATTCTCCCACCAGTGCCAGCGTTCTGCCGCCGTCAATTTGCAGTGATACGCCATCGACCGCTTTGACATGGCCTGCTACCCGTTTGAATAATCCTTTATGCACCGGGAAATGTATTTTCAGATCATCCACACGTAAAAGTGGTTTGCTCTGAGTCGAATCAGAGGTATGGCTGCTGAGCGGAAGATTATCCGGTGCGGATCGGGCTGTCCCGGATAACGATTGAAGCCGGGATTGAGGCGACCGTTCCGTGGAATCGTCCGAATAAAGATGGCAGCGGACATGATGCTGTGGTGCGGTTTCCACCCACGGTGGAATGATCTGATGACATTTTTCCCATGCCCGGTCACAGCGATCAGCAAAACGGCAGCCGGTAAATACTTTTGAAAGAGCCGGAACATTTCCTGGGATGACAATCAGTCCCTGGTCACGTTTTTTTCTTGCCGGCAGTGCGGCAAACAGCTTGTGTGAATAAGGATGTGCCGGTGACTGGAAAAAATGTTCTCGCTCTGCCGTTTCAATGATTTGGCCTGCGTACATCACAGCAACGCGATGTGCCATTTCTGCTACTACACCCAGATCGTGGGTGATCAGAAGAACAGCCATGTTCTCCTGCTGCTGCAAGCCACGCATGAGATCGAGCACCTGAGCTTGAATCGTCACATCCAGTGCAGTCGTGGGTTCATCTGCGATGAGGAGTTCCGGTTTGCCTGCCAGTGCCATTGCGATCATGACACGTTGTTTCATGCCGCCTGAGAACTGGAACGGATACTCTGCCATACGTCGGGCGGGATCAGGAATGCCTACTTGACGCATCAGTTCCAGAATGCGTGTCTGTAACGCCGCGCCACGTAAACCGGAGTGCTGCAGTAAAACTTCTCCGATCTGTGCACCGGTGGTCATCACCGGATTCAGGCTGAGCATCGGTTCCTGAAAAATCATGCTGATACGATTACCGCGTACTTTACGCATGGCGGATTCCGGCAAGCTCAGCAGTTCATCTCCATTCAACCGGACACTGCCGTGCACGATTTCTCCAGCATCAGGCAGCAGGCGCATGATCGAGAGGGCTGTAATGGATTTTCCGCTGCCGGATTCTCCCAGCAGCGCGAATGTTTCACCCGGATGGATGGCAAGTGACAGCCCGTCTACAGCACGCACCGGTTGCCGGCCGGTGTGCAGCAGCACCCGGAGATCCGTTACTTCGAGTAGTGCTGTCATGTACAGGAGGTATTCTTGTCTGCAGGCAATGTTCCGGCCATGACCTTTTCTTCAGTCTGATTGTTGAGCAATCCGCTTGGATCACTGGCTAATGTCCGGCTGCGCGGGTCAAATGCGTTCTGTACCGCATCGGAAAAAAGATTGGCGCTCAGTACCAGGGCAAACATGAAGGTAAAGGCTGCAAACAATGTCCACCAGACCATGGGTTCACGCGCCATTTCCAGTCTGGAAGCATTGATCATCGTTCCAAAACTGATGGTTGAGGGATCCACCCCTACGCCCACATAGGAAAGTACTGCCTCGGCCAGTACCAGGCTGCTGAAATCCATGACAGTAGTAATCAGGACGATATGAACGACATTCGGTAAAATATGGCGGCTAAGAATACGCCAGTGAGACACACCAAACGCGTGTGCTGCCTGAATATATTCCATCTCGCGCAGCTTCAGGGTTTCTCCGCGCAGCAGTCTGCACAATCCCGTCCAGCTGGTAATCCCCAGGATAATGCAAAGAAACAGCAGACGCAGGTCAGCACGCGCGGCAGCGGTATCGAGCATGTCAGCATGTGTTTCGATATAGACCTGCATCATCAGCACCGCTGCGGCAATCAGCAATACACTGGGGATGGAGCTGAGCGTGGTGTAAACATACTGGATGACATCATCGACCCAGCCGCGAAAATATCCAGCAGCAATCCCTAACAGCAAGGCAAACGGCAGCATGATCAGCGTCGTTATCGTTCCGATGACAAGGCCGGTTCGAATGCTTTTGAGGGACAGATACAATACATCCTGACCAACTTTGTCTGTTCCCAGCACGTGATAGTGCATCGCCAGCGCCACGATCGCGCCACAGGCGGCCAGAATGATCGCCAGCGTCACTAGAATGGCGCGCCAGGGAATTTCAGTTGCACCGCGCCATATCGCTGTTTGCATACGAAAAAAAGAAATCCGGTATTGTCGTGCTTTTATACTGCCCAAACCCGCGACCAGTCCGATCCAGATTAGTAATCCCACACCCGCACCGGAAGCGGATCGCCATAAGATATCGCCGACCAGTTCCGTTTCCGGATGATGCAAATGTGCGCCACCATACACCAGGCGGGCAAAATCCCTCACCTGATTTCCATCAGGTGTTGTGATCGTTTCTTTCGCATAAAGGTGGGCCGATAGCGGCGCAGAATAGGTTTTTTCCGTTTGCAAACGCAGGGGGGCAGCCAGCAAATCGAGCAGACTCAATACTTCTGCACTGTATAGCTGTTGTCCGTCACTACTGCGTACGGATTGTTCCAGAGCCGGGCGAAAATGAACCGTATCGAGCAATCCGATCAGAATGAAACACAGCAGGATGGTCAGTGCCGACATTCCACTGGCGCTATGCGTAACCTTGCGCCACGATGCCAGCACATACGCATGCCGTCTGGCATAAACGCCGAAAGCGATACCTGCCGCCATCAGCAGATAAATCAGTGCATCTGTCCAGAGTATGACGGGATCGAAAGACATCATGGTTAGAGTGAAATTCAAACGGTAACAGGCGCTATTGTAGTGCAATAACGACCGGTGACATCAATCAGGATGGAAGGAGGGAGTGATATATCGTGATTTTCCAGAAGCCCGGACAATAGCAGCGGCAGGTTTTTCAATGTTAAAGTCGATGATGGCCTAGCCGTTTATCTATGAATCTGTCGTCTGGTTGGATACGGTGTCAGCAGAAATACTGGAAAAATATTCCAGTATTAATTAAAGTTTTGTGGTCAGTGGCCGTTAGACGAGCATACTATACACGGATGTTCATTTTAGAAGGAATTCGATCGTGAAAATAAATCAGATATCCCCGGGACGTACAGAGACCGTTGCCGGTGGTGCGCAGAAAAAAATGGACAGAGTAAACGGCGCTAAACCGGGTGCGGTCGGCGAAAGCGATAATGTCCATATCAGTTCACTTTCGATGAGTATCCAATCGTCGGATGCGAGTAGTGAGACAATAAATACTGCAAAGGTGGCTGAAATCAAGCAGGCAATCAGTGAGGGTCATTTCAAGGTCAATCCGGATGTGGTTGCAGATCGCCTGCTGGAAACCGTGAAAGAATTGATTCAAAACAAACGATAGATCCAGAATGAACAATATGCAGACGAACACCCCGGATCAGGATTCACTGGAACATATTCTCCAGCTTGAACTGGATAACATTCGTTTGTTTCTTGAGCTTCTCGAGCATGAGCGAAATCTGCTCGCTGCAGGAAATCTGGATGATCTGGCTGTGCTGGTTGCCGACAAGGATTGGCTGATCGATCAGTTTGCACGGCTGGATATGCGCCGCAACCACTTTCTGCATGCTGCCGGTTTACCTGAAGGTGCACAGGGAATGAATGCTTGGATGTCCGTCAGCAATGAAGCATCAGCAGTTGCTCACGACTGGGAAGAATTGCTCGGTCTCGCTGATCTGGCAAAACAGCTTAATCAGACCAATGCAATCATTACTTCCAGCTGGCTGCAATATACACGCCGAACATTGAATGCCTTGCACAGTGCTGCAGGGCATCTTCCGCTTTATAACACCAAAGGTCAAACGATCTGACAGAATCCTCTGTCTCGGCTCGGGAGATGTTTCACGTGAAACATCTTTCAGTAAAAGCTGTCTTCTGGTAATGCCATGATCTTGTAATCACTATCAGATAGGATTTATGGTGTCACTGTATTTGTTCAATGGTGTATTTGTGCCAGTCTGATCAAATTCATATAGAATACTTTCGGTTTTTAGAGCAAATCTTCTTCAACCTGATCGCCTGTGTTTGTCCAGGTAGCGCTGGTAAATCAGCAGTCTGATATTTATGTATTTCTCGAAAGATTTTGACATCATCGTCGTGGGTGGCGGGCATGCCGGAACAGAAGCTGCGCTTGCTGCTGCACGTACAGGCAAGAAAACCCTACTCCTGACACAAAATCTGGACACACTGGGCCAAATGTCGTGCAACCCATCGATCGGAGGAATTGGCAAAGGCCACCTGGTCAAAGAAATCGATGCGCTGGGTGGTGCCATGGCAGCCGCAACTGATGAAGCCGGTATCCAGTTCCGGATACTCAATTCAAGTAAAGGTCCGGCCGTGCGCGCAACTCGTGCACAGGCCGATCGTGTGCTGTATCGTCAGGCTATTCGTAAACGATTGGAAGCACAGTCTAATTTGTTGCTGCTGCAATCGACAGTCGATGATCTGCTGCTGAATGGCGATAAGATTACAGGTGTCGTCACGCATCTCGGCATTACTTTCTCCGCGTGCGCCGTAGTGTTGACGGTAGGTACATTTCTGGGGGGCGTGGCACATGTCGGTCATCAGAATTTTCAGGCTGGGCGAGCAGGTGATCCCGCATCGATCAGGCTTGCTCATCGTCTGCGCGAAATGAATCTGCCGGTTGGAAGGCTCAAAACCGGTACACCGCCACGTATCGATGCACGCACCATTGATTTCCGGATATTGCGCGAACAGCCGGGAGATGAGCCGGTGCCGATCTTTTCGTTTCTGGGTAATGTTGCGCAACATCCTCGGCAGATATCATGCTGGATGACTCGCACCAATGAGAGGACACACGAAATCATTCGAGCAGGTCTGAATCGCTCTCCGTTGTATACCGGAAAAATAGAAGGTATCGGACCGCGTTACTGTCCATCGATCGAGGATAAAGTGGTGCGTTTCTCTGAAAGAGAGGCACATACGATTTTTCTGGAACCGGAAGGATTGGAAACCAGCGAGATTTATCCGAATGGAATTTCGACCAGCCTTCCTTTCGATGTGCAGGTCGAACTGGTCCGTTCTATTACAGGATTGGAGAATGCGCATATCACTCGGCCGGGTTATGCAATCGAATATGATTATTTCGATCCACGTGCGCTTAAAAAATCTCTCGAAACCAAAGTGATCGATGGGTTGTTTTTTGCAGGCCAGATCAATGGCACCACCGGTTACGAGGAAGCCGCTGCTCAGGGTTTGCTTGCCGGGCTGAATGCCAGCCTCAAAATAAAGGAACAGGAACCCTGGTGTCCGAGTCGTGACGAGGCTTATATTGGTGTGTTGGTCGATGATCTGGTTACCCGTGGTGTCACGGAGCCTTACCGGATGTTTACCAGCCGGGCAGAATTCCGTTTGCAATTACGAGAAGACAACGCTGACATGCGGTTGACTGAAACCGGTTATCGGTTTGGCCTTGTAAGCGAAGAACGCTGGCAGGCTTTTGCTGCCAAGCGTAAGGCCATAGAAACGGAGAAAACCAGGCTGCGTAAGATCTGGATTTCCCCCGGCACCTTGAGTAAATTGCAAACACCGGATCAGCCAGCCGATGATCGTTCATATTCACTGTATGATCTATTACGGCGTCCCGAAATCAGTTATACAGAACTGTTATCCCTGCCTGATATGGATCAGTCCATGATCGACAGCCAGGTCGCTCAGCAAGTGGAAATCGATGTCAAATACGAAGGTTACATAGAACGGCAGAGGCAGGAAGTCGTTCGTCATGCGCAGCACGAAGCCATGATTCTGCCAAAAGATATGGATTACCGTGCTGTACGAGGGCTTTCCAACGAGGTAACACAGAAACTCAATCAGCATCAGCCGGAAACGATAGGCCAGGCAGCGCGGATTTCCGGCATTACACCAGCAGCCATATCCTTACTGCTGGTACATCTGAAGCGTGGTATGGCGTGCCAGGCAGTCAAACGGGAAGAAATGCATGAATCTGGAAAAACAGTTGCTTAACGGTCTGGAAGCAATTCCAGGATTGTCTGCGGACACAGGGGCCTTGAGCAGCCGGCTATTGCGCTGCATCGAGCTCATCGCGAAATGGAACAGCACCCATAATCTGACTTCGGTCAGAAATCCTGAATCGATGATTACCCGCCACATGCTGGACAGCCTGGTGATTTTGCCGCATGTCAGTGGACCAGGTATCGTCGATGTCGGCAGTGGTGCCGGTTTTCCCGGTGTTCCGGTGGCGCTGGCACGTCCCAAATGGCAGGTAACCCTGGTGGAAAGCAATCAGAAAAAAGCAGCTTTTCTGCTGCAAGCTGTACTCGAACTGGGTTTGTCCAATGTCTCAGTCAAACAGGGACGAGTGGAAAAAATAAAGCTGGAAAACAAAGTGGATACCGTCGTTTCACGCGCATTTTCCAGCCTCGAACGTTTTATGAGCCTGTCGAAACACCTGAGTGAGAGTAATGCCGATCACTGTCGCTTCATTGCTATGAAGGGGGAATTCCCGGATATGGAGCTGATGCAGTTATCCCCGGAATTTGTCGTTGAGAAGATTGTTGCAGTCACCGTGCCCGGACTGAAAGCCAAGCGACATCTGGTTGTGATCCGATACCAGCCTGGATGATGATTGTCGAATGGCGTATAAAATCACCCCGTAAGCCTGCTGAAAATACAAAAACATAATCTGATGATCAGAATATTTGCCATAGCCAATCAGAAAGGAGGTGTAGGCAAAACGACTACCAGCATCAATCTGGCATCCAGCCTAGCAAGTATTGATAAACGAGTACTGCTCGTTGATCTGGATCCGCAGGGTAATACGACAATGGGAAGTGGCGTGGACAAACGCCTGTTGGATCGTACTGTTTATCAGGTTTTACTGGGCGAACAAATGGCAGCCGAAATTCGTTTATCAACGAAACCGGGAAAATATGATCTGCTTCCGGCTAACCAGGAACTGGCTGGGGCAGAAGTGGAAATGGTGGCGCTGGAGCAGCGTGAATCTCGCCTGAAGAAGGCTCTACAGGTGATTCAGGCAGACTACGATTTCATTCTGATCGACTGCCCTCCTGCACTGAATCTGCTGACACTGAACGGGTTGTGTGCGGCGCATGCCGTTATTATCCCCATGCAATGCGAGTATTATGCGCTGGAGGGGTTGAGTGATCTGGTCAACACCATCAAAAGGGTGCGAACGGGCTTCAATCCTGGGATCAGAATAGAAGGTCTGCTGCGAACCATGTTTGATCCGCGCAACCTGCTGGCACAGCAAGTCTCCGATCAATTGAAGCAGCACTTTGGTGACAAAGTATACCGGACCGTCATCCCTCGCAATATCCGGCTGGCCGAGGCACCTGGTTTTGGTTTGCCGGTGCTCTATCATGACAGGCAATCCCGGGGGGCTCAGGCTTATCTCGAACTGGCCAATGAAATTCTGGCAACCGCCAACTGATCGATGATCCGATCAGGAATCCAGCGATATTAATGATTTGATAGGGTGACATGGTAAAACCAAAAGGATTGGGAAGAGGATTGGATGCATTATTAGCAGGCAATCCTCCGGAAATGGATTCCCTGCAGAATCTTGATGTGGGTTTGTTGCAATCCGGTAAATATCAGCCTCGAACCCGGATGGATGAAGCCTCCTTGCATGATCTGGCTGAATCTATCAAGGCACAGGGAATCATGCAGCCGATACTGGTGCGCCCCCTCATGATGGGAGGCTATGAAATCATTGCGGGGGAACGTCGCTGGCGTGCCGCACAAATTGCAGGATTAGAGCAGATTCCGGCAATCGTGCGCGAGGTGCCGGATGAATCTGCGCTGGCACTGTCCCTGATCGAGAATATCCAGCGTGAAGATCTCAACCCGCTGGAAGCTGCGCTGGGAATACAACGTCTGATTGAAGAATTCGGCATGACTCATCAGTCTGCCGGGCAGGCGCTGGGATATTCACGCAGTGCGATTTCAAATCTGCTGCGCCTGCTCAATCTGGCTGCACCTGTGCAGGATCTGATCATGCAGGGGGAAATCGATATGGGACATGGACGCGCTCTGCTTGTGCTGGATGCCGGCAGGCAGCTGGAAGTTGCGCACCTGATCATGCAAAAGCAGTTATCCGTACGTGAAACCGAAAACCTGCTCAAGCGAATGAGTGAGGTACCTTCTGTAAAAAAACGGTCATTTCCGGATCGGGATCTGTTACGTCTGCAGGAAGATATCTCTGCCCGGCTGGGCGCTGATGTCATCATCAAACCCGGGAAAAAAGGGACTGGCAATGTCGTTATCCATTACGCCAGCCTGGAGCAGCTCGACGGCATACTGGCAAAATTCTGAAGAATTTTGCTATGTCATATTTCTGAAATTCACTCGATATTCTGGATTTGCTCGCGTAATTGCTCGATCAGCACTTTCATTTCCACTGCTATTCGCGTGACTTCTCTCGCCACTGACTTGGAGGCCAGCGTATTGGTTTCCCGGTTGAGTTCCTGTGTCAGAAAATCGAGCCGTTTGCCGACGACACCTCCGGCAAGCAGAATGTGTTCGAATTCGTTCAGGTGTCCCTGCAGGCGTGACAACTCCTCGTCTACATCGACTCTGTTGGCGAACAGGGTGAATTCCTGCCGGATACGTTCATCCTTTTCATCAAGCCCTGCTGCTTTCAAGCTGTTCAATAACCTTTCCTGAAAACTGGCCAGAATAGCAGGCAGACCAGGCAACAGGTCCAATACCAGTTGACGCATTCTCTGTACACGTTCAAGCAGCAGATTCTGCAGTTTTTCTCCCTCGCGCTCCCGAGTGGAGACAAGCTCCTGTAAAGCAGTCTGTAACAGTGCCATACACGAGGTACGCAGGTCATCGACCGAAATAGGGTCGCTATCGAGTACGCCAGGCCAGCGCAGAATCTCAGCAACGGAAAGATCGCCTGCAGCAGGAAAAATCGACTTGATTTCGTCGCTCATGATCTGCAAGTCTTTCAACAGATCATGATTCAGTCGCTGTTGATGATAACTATTTGAATAAGATGAGAAAGTCACGCGACAATCAACTTTTCCCCGTGTCAATCCACTGCCGAGAAAATCACGCATTTCGGATTCCAGTGCACGCAGTTCATCGGGGAGTCTGAATTGCAGGTCAAGATAGCGATTATTGACCGAACGCAGTTCCAAAGCCAATGATCCTTGTGGAATTTCCCTGGAGATTGCTGCATAGCCTGTCATGCTTGCAATCATGAACTTTTCCACCCGGTGGATTGTCCAGTGCCATTCGGGTTGATGCTATACTCGGCCCTTAAATTGTGTTTTTGATTCTTGGAGGTAGTCATAATGCGGATATTAACATTTCTGGCCATAGCCCTGTTTGCCTTTGGTCTGACAGCACTCGATGTCGAAGCCCGGCGTATGGGAGGTGGTGGCAATGTCGGAAAACAACGCCAGTCAATCAATCTCAACCGGCAACAGCAGGCTGCTCCCCAAGCTCCGCAATCTGGAAAAGCAGCATCACCCGCTTCTCAGGCTGCTCCTGCTGCAGGCGGCAGCAAGTGGCTCGGCCCCCTGGCCGGACTGGCTGCCGGAGGATTGCTGGCATCTCTGTTCATGGGGGGAGCTTTTGACGGGATCAACATGATGGATATTCTGGTACTGGTTGGCATAGCCGCCGCCATATTCTTCATCATACGCATGATGCGCGGATCTGCCGGGGGCAGGCAAACACAGCGGCCAATGCAGTATTCCGGAGCAGGAGGGATGGGAGGTGTTCCGTTCCCGAATCGCGATACATCGGCACCGGCAGGTGGTGCGGGTTCCAGTTATGGTAGGCAATCCACCGGCACCACGGATGCACCGGATATTCCTGCTGATTTCGATGTTGAATCGTTCCTCAAGCAGGCCAAACGTTCATTCATCGCTTTGCAGTTAGCTCATGATGCCGGGGATCTGGAAGAAATTCGCGCCTATACCACACCTGATCTGTTTGCCGAAATCAGCAAACAGGTTGCTGAGCGTGGAAACATGGCACAGCAGACCGATGTGGTTTTTGTGGATGCGGCCTTGCTGGATGTGACGAATCAGGGTAATCACGCGATTGCCAGCGTTCGGTTTACCGGTGAGCTGAGGGATACCCCCAATGCACAGCCGGAGCCCTTCGATGAAATCTGGCACGTTGAAAAAGATCTGGCAGCGTCTGATTCCGGCTGGTTGCTGGCTGGTATTCAGCAGGCAGCTGACCTGAAGCACTGAAGGTAACGGGCGTGTAATGGTGATCAGTTCCCGGATGCATGGCAGATTTGCAGTTTGCATCCACTTATTACCACGACTGGTGACTTGATCGATCAGCACGCCCGGACCAATCTCTAATTCGAATTGTGTTTTATCTGCCTGCAATCGGGAATGGCAACCATGTTGCAGACACACCACCCGGACATCTGTAAATGGATTTCGACGTACTGGAAAAAACTGTTTGTTTTCAGGGTTTTTTTCGTCTGGAGCGATACCGTTTGCGTCATCGTAAATTCAACGGTGAATGGGGACGCCCGATCACACGCGAGTTGTTTGAACGGGGACATGCGGCGGCGGTATTGCCTTATGATCCACAAACGGACGAAGTCTTGCTGATCGAACAGTTTCGTGCCGGCGCAATGTCTGCACCCAGTGGTCCCTGGCTGCTGGAAATTGTGGCGGGAGTGATCGAGGCCAATGAAACACCTGAACAGGTGGTTGCAAGAGAATCAATAGAGGAAGCAAATTGCCAAATCGGTAGTCTGATTGCACTGTACGATTATCTGGTCAGCCCTGGTGGCACTACTGAGCGAATCGCTCTGTTCTGCGGCCGGGTCGATATGCAAATGATCGAAACTGGTGCCGTTTATGGTAATCATGGAGAAGATGAAGATATCAAGGTGCATGTCATGCCTCTGAATGAAGCCATCAGACTGTTGAATACTGGCCGGATCAACTCTGCCAGTGCCATCATTGCGCTGCAGTGGCTTGCTCTGAACCGCGATTCCGTTCGGCGGCGCTGGCTGCCGGAATAAGGATATGCATATGTGTCTCAGTAAATCCGCCAGGTTTTACCAGACACAATACGGTCTGCTTCTGGTATGCCTGCTATGGGTTAGCATACTGTTCGCACAATCTCCCGATACTGCCGGTACTGCGAAGAGTGATACCGATAACGTTGCCGTCTGGTTGGATGTCAATGGGGCAATCGGCCCGGCCATGCACGATTACATTCAGCGCGGGCTGTCCAGAGCAGCTGAGCGGCGAGCGCAAGTCATCATTCTTCAGATCGATACACCGGGTGGTCTGGATGTATCGATGCGCAAAATCATTCAGGAAATCATTGCTTCTCCGGTACCGGTGGTAAGCTTCGTTGCGCCTGGTGGTGCACGTGCTGCCAGTGCCGGAACCTATATTCTGTATGCCAGTCATATCGCAGCAATGGCGCCTGCTACCAATCTGGGTGCCGCTACACCGGTAAAGATGAGTACTTTGGCATCCGATTCGGAAATACCTGACAGTCAGCCGAAGGGTGAGCGGCCCGATAAATCCGGCGGACAGGATGCCATGACAGTAAAAGTGATCAATGATGCCGTCGCTTATATCCGCGGGCTTGCTCAAATGCGCGGACGTAATGCGGATTGGGCGGAGCAGGCCGTGCGTGAGGGAGCAAGTCTGATGGCTACCGAAGCACTCGATAAAAATGTCATCGATCTGGTAGCAGATGATGTAAACGATCTGCTGATCAAGATAGACGGATGTACAGTCGGTTTGTCCGGAGAAAAAGTCAAATTATCTACCCGGTCTCTGACACTGGAGCGCATCGAGCAGGACTGGCGCACTCGCCTGTTGGCAGTGGTTGCCGACCCTAATATCGCCTACATTCTGATGTTGATTGGTTTCTATGGCCTGATTCTGGAATTTACCATGCCCGGAACGATTGTGGCCGGTGTGGTTGGAGCGATCAGTCTGTTACTAGCCTTGTTTGCTTTTCAGGTTTTGCCGATCAACTATGCCGGGCTGGCACTGATTCTGCTCGGGATTACCTTTATGCTGGCAGAAGCTCTGCTACCGGGTGTGGGTGCACTGGGCATCGGCGGTATTACAGCTTTTGTCATTGGATCGATCATGCTGATCGATACAGACATGCCCGATTACGGTATTTCGATTCCGTTGATCGCCACGTTTACACTGATGTCGGCCGGATTTTTCATGCTGGTGTTCAGGATGGTGCTCAAATCCAGAAAAAAGCCAGTGGTCTCGGGTAGTGAAGAACTCATTCACAGTACGGGTGAAGTACTGGAAAATTTCGATCAGGAAGGCTGGGTGCGGGTTCATGGGGAACGGTGGCGTGCTCATACCAATACACCATTGTCACTTGGGCAGCGGATCAAAGTTACAGCCATGCGGGGATTGCTGCTGGAAGTGGAGCTTTGCCAACCCGATCACACAATGAATACAACGGAGAATTGATATGTACACTGATACCGTATCTGTCATTACGCTTATTCTGACTTTTTCCATCTTTTTCCTCGCCAGTTCACTCAAGGTGCTGAAAGAATACGAACGGGGTGTCGTATTCATGCTGGGACGTTTTTGGCGAGTCAAGGGGCCGGGTCTGATCATTGTGATTCCTGCCATTCAAACCATGGTACGGGTTGATCTGCGCACCATTGTGATGGATGTGCCCGCTCAGGATGTTATCTCGCGCGATAATGTTTCAGTCAAGGTCAATGCCGTGCTGTATTTTCGTGTGGTTGATCCGCAAAAAGCCATTATCCAGGTTGAAGACTACAACATGGCGACCAGCCAATTAGCACAAACGACCTTGCGTTCCGTGCTGGGGCAACACGAGCTGGATGAAATGCTGGCCAGCCGGGATAAGCTCAATTCCGATATTCAGTTGATTCTGGATGAGCAGACTGAGGCATGGGGAATCAAGGTATCGAATGTCGAGCTCAAACACGTCGATCTTAATGAAACGATGGTACGGGCGATTGCCAGACAAGCTGAAGCTGAGCGTGAACGCCGTGCCAAAATCATTCATGCGGAAGGCGAATTGCAGGCATCACGTCATTTACTCGAAGCTTCACAAATCCTTGCAAATCAGCCTCAGGCACTGCAACTGCGCTATCTGCAAACACTCACCGAAATTGCGGGTGAAAAAAGTTCTACGATCGTTTTTCCGTTGCCGATCGAGCTCCTGACAATCCTGCAGAAAATGACTGAAAAACGACCCGACGATCCGACCGGCAAGTAAAGCTGAAAATGGTGATTAACGAATCGCCATCGGGTGCACACCGGCTTTGAGCGCGCGAATAGCCTCTGCGGAAGAGCCTACGACCAGTCCGCGCGGGCAGAAGTAGTATTTTGACAGTTCTCGCTGGGCCCGTAACTGAGCAACTGCTTCCAGTGGCTGCCATTCAGAAGTGTTGGCACGCACCCAGCTTCGGGTATTGTTGTTACCGGTTGCATAGCGTTTTCTCTCACGCGTTTCGCAACGCAGTCCCTCATACGAAACATTGTTTGCGCCCTGCTGCGACTGGATCACTATGCTGTACCGGATCACACGTTTTTCATCGACACTGATGGATTTAGCGTCGATGAAATAGCGTAGGCTGGTAACAGGGCCGGCATCGAACTCCAGCAGGTTTTCCGGTTGGGGGTAAGCGGGAAGGCTGGATTGAATCGCTTCCCAATCCTTATTGTAATCGAGCGTATCAAAAAATTTGTTCTGGCTGGCGCAGGCAGTAATACTCAAGACCAGAATCAGAGGCAGTACAGCATTTACTGGCTTGTTAAATTTCTGATACATGGCTTCACAACGGGCAGGTAGAAGAAAAAGCAAACCAACGATTGTCAATCACAATGTGAGTGCCTGACAAAATAAAACCGGCCGGGATATTTCCCGTAAAAAGAAATACCACCGGCCAATATCGACAGACAGAATGGCAGAAATATTAAATCTTGCCGACCAGGTCGATTGACGGTTTCAGTGTGGCAGCACCTTCTGTCCATTTGGCAGGGCAAACTTCGCCATCATGCGTTGAGACGTATTGTGCAGCCTTGACTTTACGCAACAGTTCGGCAGCATTACGGCCAATGTTGTTATCCTGAACCTCGAATGCCTTGATCTCGCCTTCCGGGTTGATAATGAAACTGCCGCGCAGCGCCAGACCGGCATCTTCAATGAGCACGTCAAAGTTGCGGGACAGCTCTCTGGTTGGATCACCTACCAGCGGATAGCGAACTTTACGAACCACGCTGGAAGTGTCATGCCAGGCTTTGTGTGTGAAATGGGTATCTGTTGAAACACCGTAGACTTCAACCCCGATCTTCTGGAATTCATCATAGTTGTCTGCCAGATCTTCAAGCTCAGTCGGGCAGACAAAAGTGAAATCAGCCGGGTAGAAAACGATGACTGACCATTTGCCCTTCAAGGTTTTATCTGTGATTTCGACAAAATCGCCATTATGGTATGCAGTTGCTTTGAACGGTTTAACAGTAGTGTTAATCAGTGACATTGCCGTTTCCTTTTATGTAGTTGACTCAGAATGATAAACTTCGACAGAAGTTTAAGACGCTGCGCTCGATTAGTCCAGTCTAATGAATACGGGCAGCAATCTTCAGGACGAGTGAAGAGGTTGTGTATTCAGTCACGATTGACCCGCGCAGAAAACAGGCTGGCGGAGACGATCATGAGGCCGCCAACCCAGTCTCTTTCTGTCAGGTACTCATCCGTCAGGAAATGGGCGGCGATGGCTGCGGCCACCAGTTCGAACAGCATGATCACAATAGCCTGATTGGCCGGTATGTGAGTTATTCCATATTGCAGCAATATGCAAAGAAAAAATACCAGTCCACCCATACCTGCCAGTATCAGCCATGCGTAGATATGCAGACGAGAGATATCGGAAGTGCTTTCCATCAGCAATGTTGCGGCAAATCCAGTCAGAGCGGTGCCGGAGAGTACTGCCAGCTGCTTTAACTGAATGGTGTGCTGCTGATCCTTGCGAATCAGGACATTGGTCAGCGCAAAGGCGAATCCACCGGATAACCCCATCCAATCGCCATAGGAAGTCAGCAGAGGTAGCTTGCCTCCCGGTTGCCAGAGCAGGAGCAGTGCACCCGTGAAGGATAACAGAATGATCATGTAACCCTGCCTGCTCAGCCGTTCCTGAAGCAGAATGCGTGAAAACAGAATGGTCCACAGCGGTGCTAGATAGAACAGGAGCAGTACCCGCATGACTTCTCCGTGGATAATTCCGAGTACATAGGCGATACCGGTCCAGCCCGCACTGAGACTGATCCAGAACAAAATACCGGCTGCAGGGTTAAGTATTTCGGAAATCCGGAGTTGTCTTCGAAACAGAATCAGGCCGATCAGCAGCGCAATGGAATAAGCCAGTGTGGTAGACAATTCACCACGCATACCCGCCTGTTCCAGTAAGCGGTAGGGATACCAGGCTACTCCCCAGATGGCGGCGCCCAGCAACAGGCTGGCTATCGGCAATAATTTTTTTTGTTTGGTCAAGGTTACCTGTGCCCTTTATAATTGAGGTTTACCATTTTTGCTGCCTTCCTGAAAGCATATCTGACTCGCAAGTACAGTATTGTTGCTTGCGGGCAATCTTGAGAAAGTATGAATCCTTCACTGGAAAATCTTCAGTTATATCCGTTTCAGAAGCTCACCCGATTATTTGAGGATCTCGTGCCAAGGGATTCCCTGCCGACCCCTATCGGTCTGCATATTGGTGAGCCGAGGCACAGTACCCCCGAATTTATCAGGCAGGAGCTGATCAACAGCCTCGAAGGACTGGCACATTATCCCACAGTACTCGGCACTGACAGGTTGAGAGCCAGTATCGCAACTTGGCTGGCACAGCGCTATCACTTATCTTCCATCGATCCGGATACCGAGGTCATTCCGGTCAATGGCAGTCGGGAAGCGTTGTTTTCATTTGCCCAAGCAGTGATTGATACACGCAAAGTTTCCCGGCCGGCAATCGTTTGCCAGAATCCCTTTTACCAAATCTATGAAGGAGCTGCACTGCTGGCCGGGGCAACGCCTTATTTTCTCAACCAGCTGCCGGAAAACAATTTTTCTGCGGATACTGCACAGTTACCTGATGCAGTATGGGAACGTACACAATTGGTGTACATTTGTTCTCCCAACAACCCTACTGGCAGAGTGTTGACTCTGGATGAATGGAAGCATCTGTTCGACTTGTCCGATCGTTATGGATTTGTGATTGCTGCAGACGAATGTTATTCAGAAATTTATTTCGATGAGAGCCATCCCCCACTGGGTGCACTGGAAGCAGCTGAAAAACTCGGACGTAGCGGGTTTCCCCGTCTGGTCGTGTTCAGCAGTTTATCCAAGCGTTCTAATGTACCGGGGATGCGCTCCGGTTTTGTAGCGGGAGATGCAACCATTCTCAGGAAATTTCTGCTTTACCGCACCTATCATGGTAGTGCCATGAATCCGGCTGTGCAGGCAGCCAGTACTGTTGCCTGGGGTGATGAGCAGCATGTGATTGAAAACCGCAGGTTGTATCGTGAAAAATTTATGGGTGCCATGCACATACTGGAGGATACCCTGCCTGCCAGCATGCCGGATGCGGGGTTTTACTTATGGTTGAGAACGCCTGTCAGCGGTATCGAGTTTTCCAGGCGTTTGTATCGTGAAGGAAATGTGACCGTGTTGCCCGGCAGCTATCTGGCGCGAGAGGCGCACGGCATCGATCCTGGTGAAGATTTCGTGCGGATCGCACTGGTTGCACCCGTGGTGGAATGCATGGAAGCAATGGAGCGAATCAGGGACATTGCCAGAAAATTCTGATCTGATTATTTTTTAGGAGTCACATGGAGCAATTACAGGCTGTCATCGAAAATGCCTTTGAAAGGCGCGCTGAAATCACCCCCCGAAATGTCGAAGCCAACCTGAAGGAATCGGTTGCCCAGGTTATCAATATGCTGGATACCGGCAAGCTGCGGGTGGCTGAAAAAATCAATGGTGAATGGGTAGTTCATCAGTGGATCAAAAAAGCCGTCCTGCTGTCTTTTCGTATGGAAGACAACAGTTTCATCAAAGGGGGATTTTCCAACTATTTCGACAAAATTCCATCCAAGTTTGCCGATTACAGTTCGCGCGACTTTCGTGATGGCGGGTTCCGCGTGGTTCCACCGGCTGCTGTTCGCAAGGGTGCCTTTATCGCGAGTAATGTGGTATTGATGCCCTCCTATGTGAACATTGGTGCTTATGTCGATGAAGGCACGATGGTGGATACCTGGGCAACTGTCGGTTCCTGCGCACAGGTCGGCAAGAACGTCCATCTGTCTGGAGGGGTGGGTATCGGCGGGGTGCTAGAGCCGGTACAGGCAAGCCCTACCATTATTGAAGATAACTGCTTTATCGGTGCTCGTTCCGAAATTGTCGAAGGTGTCGTCGTTGGCGAGAATTCGGTGATTTCAATGGGTGTTTATATTGGCCAGAGTACCAAAATTTATAACCGTGAAACCGGTGAAGTCACCTATGGCCGGATTCCACCAGGATCAGTGGTGGTTTCCGGAAATCTGCCGGCTGAAAATGGCCGCTATAGTCTGTATTGTGCAGTGATCGTGAAACAGGTCGATGCCAAAACCCGTTCTAAAACGGGTATCAATGAACTATTGCGTGGTATCTGATTGTCGGAATGAGAATGCTATTTATCAACGATGATCTGTGGTATAAAAATAACCGTGTGAATTCTGCACAAAATGTAGTGGGGTTCGGTCTGTAACATCAGCTGGCTTTATTCCCTGCTTATTCGTCGTATTATTACAGAAAATTCATACATCTTGAGTAACCGATACCAATATATAAGAGGAGAAGTAATGATGAAAAGAACTCTGACAAGTTTGATTGCAGTTTTCGCTACGGCATTGTTCATGAGCATGCAAGTATATGCAGCTGCGCCAAGCCATCTGGATGAAGCATTACAGCATGCTGAAGAGGCTGTTTCACATGGCAAGGAAGGTCATGCCAAGGAATTGCTTGAGCATGCCAAGGAAAGCCTGGAACATGCCAAGGCAGCCAGAGCAGCTGGTGAAGGTAATACACATACTGACCATGGTATTAAACACCTGGAAGATGCCATCAAGCACGCCGAGGAGGGTCATGCTGATGTTGCCACTAAACACGCACAGGAGGCTATTGATCACATGCGTGCATCCGAACATAAATCGCACTAAATTATCAAACGGGTGTGCCTTTGGTAAGCTTTATCAAAGGCACATCAGCCAGCTAAAAGCGGAGTTATCCGCTTTTTTTGTTATATGGCATACCAGGCCAGAAATAAGCAGGATTGCTGGAGCCGGATAAATCAGAAGTACCTATGAACCTAGAAACCGCAGTTGATCGCTTCTCAGCCCTCTGGAAATCCCGATGGATAGTGAGCTTGCTACGCACCCGCTTGCATGCCTGGTACGCCGCCTGGCTGCGTTGCTCCTCGTTGCAGGGAATGACCATGCGCCTCGTCGCGCCTTGCCAGGCAGTGTACCAGACGCACACTCGGGCGCGTCCAACTGCGGTTTCCAGGATGAATCCAACCGTAAATTCGATATGAGGCAGCTTACGTTTGCCATCCTGAGAAGGCTGAGTGATGGTAATTATCACTCCGGTACGGCTTTGGGCCGGGCACTGAAAGTTTCTCGTGCCAGCATCTCCAACACGCTGCGGGATCTGGAAAGTTACGGCCTGACCATACATAAAATTCCTGGCCGTGGATATCGTTGGTTGAATCCGGTTCAATGGCTGGACAGCGAACAGATACGCCAGCATCTTGCTGAATACGCGGATTTCATACAAATAGAGATTGTGGAAGCGATCGAATCGACCAACTCATTATTGCTGCAGCGTGCAGTCGAGCAGGGCATTTCCGCCAATAGGATCAAGCAGGTGCTGGTCACGGAATTACAGACACAAGGACGCGGACGCCGCGGACGTTCATGGTCATCGGGGTTGGGAGACAGCCTGACTTTCTCTGTTTTGTGGCCGTCACAATGTCCGGTAAACACCCTTTCCGGATTGAGTCTGGCAGTGGGTGTGGCAATCGTCCGTGCACTGACGTCGCTCGATATTCGTGACATTGCGCTGAAGTGGCCGAATGATGTGTTATCCGGTTCTCACGCCAAGTTGGCAGGCGTGCTGATCGAATTGCATGGAGATATGCTGAGTCTGGGTACCGTGGTCATTGGCATCGGGTTGAATCTCAGGCTTTCCGATGTTACAAAAAACCAGATCGATCAGAAGGTAACCGATATCACCAGTATCACCGGGCAAATGCCGGACAGGAACCAGTTGCTGGCAGTTTTACTGAAAGAGCTGGCTGGGGTGCTTGATACATTTGAACGACATGGTTTTGAGCCTTTCATAGAGGAATGGACACGTTACCACGCCTATCAGGACAAAATGGTGCAGGTCAGCTTTGCGGATGATTCTGTCAGAAATGGGGTTGCAATCGGTGTTGCGGCAGACGGTGCTTTGCTGATCGATACTTTGACGGGTGTCGTACAGTTGAGAAGCGGGGAAATATCTCTGCGCGATCTGGTAGAACATTCCGGCCCATTCAATTGAAGTTTTCAGATTGAATACATCTTCTTTGCTGCTGGCGATTGATTCCGGTAATACCGCCATCAAATGGGGATTACATGACGGCCGACAGTGGCTGGTGCGTGGCAAGACATTGCAAAGTGAACGCAGGATGCTGAAACAAAACTGGGCTGTGTTGCCAGCACCTGCATCCATTTGGATTGCCAATGTGGCAGGATTACAGGCAGCAAATGATTTGACGGCATTGCTGGAGCCATGGCATGTACAGCCGGAATTGGTCACAGCCAGTGCCAGTCAGTGTGGTATCGTCAGCCGCTACAGCAACCCGGCACAATTGGGTTGCGACCGCTGGGTAGCACTGATTGCTGCGTGGCACCGGTTGCAACAGGCATGTCTGGTCGTGGACGTGGGCACCGCCATGACAGTCGATGCTTTGTCTGCCTCGGGTGAATTTCTGGGAGGGATCATCGTACCAGGTCCGGATACCATGAAACAGGCATTGTTTGAACGTACCGGAACATTTTCTATTCCGCTATCTGGCCGTTTCCAGAATTTCCCGGTCAATACCGAAAACGCCCTGTATAGCGGGATGATCCAGGCGCTGACCGGCGCAGTGGAGCGAATGTATAACCAGCTTTCCGGATACACGGGAAAACAGATGGCTGTAGAAACCATCCTGACGGGCGGTGGCGCAGCGCTACTGGCTCCTCATATACAACATATCCCTCACCAGATTGTCGATGATCTGGTACTGGAAGGATTGGTCATTATTGCCGGGGCGCAAGCAGAGATACCGGCAACCCGTTAAACATCAGGATGATGCATCATGACGCACCCGCTTTTCAGACACGCTGAATTTTATACGACAGTCAACCATTTGCAGGATTTGCCGCAAACGGCCGGGATTGAAGTTGCTTTTGCCGGACGTTCCAATGCCGGAAAATCGAGCGCAATCAATACACTGGCGGGAAGAGAACGATTTGCCTTCGTCAGTAAAATACCGGGCCGGACGCAACACATCAATTTCTTTCAGCTGAGCGAGGAACGCTTCATGGTCGATCTGCCAGGATACGGTTACGCACAGGTACCACTGGCCATCCGACAGCATTGGTCACATTTGCTGAGTTCCTATCTGCAAACCCGGCAATCGTTGTACGGTATGATACTCATCATGGATATACGCCATCCGCTGACAAAGCTCGATCTGCAGATGCTGGATTGGTTCAGGCAGACGAAAAAACCGGTTCATGTGCTGCTGACCAAAGCAGACAAGCTGAGCAAAAGTAGAGCACTGGTGGCATTGAACGAAGTCAGGCAGTTTCTGACTGCCAATTATCCTCACTGTACCGTCCAGACTTTTTCCAGCTTGAAAGCCGCAGGTGTGGAAGAAGCTTCGCAGTTGTTGCAAAACTGGTTTGATGCCGGCCATGCCAGCGTACAGGAGGAGAATGGTGAAATCAGCGAGCAAAAAAAAACCCCGGCTAAAGGGGATTGAGCCGGGGAGAATCGCCTTGCTTGTAAGGCCTCGCCTCAGGGAGGGAAGGCGAGAGGTGGTAATTACCAACCACCTGTCTATAAGAATGAACTAAATGAATTTAGTTCCATGATGTATCAATTTTTTTATTTTGATAAATAAAACATGACCTTTTTCAGCCAGTTTCCACAAAAAAGAATGCGCCGTAACCGCCGGGATGATTTCTCCCGCCGTCTGGTCCGGGAAAACCATCTGCGGCCAGATGATCTGATTTATCCGGTATTCGTACTGGATGGCAGTAATCGTGAAGAGAAAGTGACGTCGATGCCCGGGGTTGTCCGGCAAAGTATTGATCTGCTCCTGTTCCAGGCCGAAAAATGTTTGAGTCTGGGAATTCCCGCTCTGGCAATTTTCCCGGTGATCGATGCTTCCCTGAAAAATCTGACTGCCGATGAAGCCTATAACCCTGATGGCCTGGTGCCTCGCACGGTGAAGGAACTGAAGAAACGTTTTCCCGAACTGGGGGTGATTACCGATGTGGCGCTCGATCCCTATACCAGCCACGGTCAGGATGGTCTGATCGACGCAAGCGGCTATGTGCTGAATGATGAAACTGTCAGTGTGCTGGAACGGCAGGCATTGTCACATGCCCAGGCGGGTGCGGACGTCGTGGCGCCTTCCGATATGATGGATGGCCGGGTAGCCGCCATTCGTGCTGTACTGGATCGTGACCAGTTTATCCATACCCGTATACTGGCTTACTCAGCCAAATATGCTTCCAGTTTTTACGGCCCGTTCCGGGATGCAGTCGGCTCGTCTGCTACGCTGGGGACTGGTAATAAATACACGTACCAGATGGATCCGGCCAATTCGGATGAAGCCATCTGGGAAGCGGGGCTGGATATCCGGGAAGGTGCGGATATGATCATGGTCAAACCCGGTATGCCTTACCTCGATATCGTGCGCAGGGTCAAGGATGAGCTGGGTGTGCCCACCTTCGTCTACCAGGTGAGTGGCGAATATGCCATGCTGAAAGCGGCTGCCATGAATGGCTGGCTGGATGAAAAAGCCTGCGTTACCGAGGCATTGCTGGCGTGCAAACGTGCCGGTGCGGATGCCATCCTGACGTATTTTGCAATGGAGGTGGCTGGCTGGCTGCAGGAACGCGCCTGAAACCGGACCGCTTGCACCACGTGATGAATCACGCTATCAGGATTGCACGGTAATCATTTACATTGGTATAGGTCGGGCCGGTGATAACCAGATCGCCCAGTTTCTCAAAAAAAGTATAGGCATCGTTGTCATCGAGTAAAGCCGTTGGATCGATGCCGGCTTGCCGTGCCCGGCTCAGGGTATCCGGTGCCATCACCGCACCGGCATTGGTTTCACTGCCGTCTATACCATCCGTATCGCAGGCCAGTGCGTATACATTTTCTAATCCGTCGAGTGCAATGGCGAGTGATAACAGAAATTCGGCATTGCGCCCGCCTTTGCCGGTGCCTTTTACCGCAACAGTTGTTTCTCCGCCGGAAATCAGTGCAACGGGTGGCCGATACGGGTTGCTGTAATGACGTATTTCGCGTGCAATGGCGGCATGCATTTTGGCTACTTCGCGTGCTTCACCGGTCACGGTATCACCCAGAATGAGCGGGGTGATTCCCTGCGCTTGGAAAAATTGTGCCGCAGCGGCGAGTGATTGCCGGGCGGTTGCAATGATCCGGTTTTTCACATTTCTGAATACCGGGTCGCCCGGCTTGGGTGTTTCCCCCGCTCCTCCATTGCTGCTTTTTCGGCTGTTTTCTTGTAACACTTCGATAACCTGCGGGGAAACAGTGATTGCATAGCGTTCGATCAGCGCCAGTACATCCTGCCAGGTGGAAGGATCTGGTGCGCAGGGCCCGGAGGCGATGGAGCTCGGGTCATTGTCCGTGACATCCGAAATGATCAGGCAACGTACCGGCGCTCGGTTGGCTGCCGCCAGTTTTCCTCCCAGCACCATGGATAAATGCTTACGCACGATGTTGATTTCCTGGATCGAGGCACCGCACAACAAGAGCTGGTGAGTGACGGATTTCAGTTCCTCCAGTGTCACCCCCGGAACGGGTGCGGATAACAGACTCGATCCACCGCCGCTGAACAGTCCCAGCAGCAGATCATCCGGTTTGAGCATGCGTACCGATTCCAGAATGGCGCGGGAAGCCATCTCGCCCTGGATATCAGGTATGGGGTGGCTGGCTTCGATCACCATGATGCTGTTGGTCGCAAGCCCATGGCGATAAGGCGTCACCACGATACCTTCCAGATGATTGCCAGCCGGCCAGTGTGCTTCTACTGCGCGTGCCATGGCTGCGGCTGCTTTGCCTGCGCCGATGACCAGTGTGTTCCCCGGGGGTGGTTCAGGCAGATGAGCGGGGACGATCTTTTGCGGATCAGCTGCATCGATAGCAGCACGGAAACTGTCGAGCAGCAATTCACGCGGATTCATACAATTTACCCTGTCAGCGTGGTGGAAAGTAATGGCTGGAGAAAATGCCCGGTAAAACTACCGAGGATCGACGCTACTGCTTCAGGTGTTCCTTCGGCAATGATTTTGCCACCTCCTGCGCCTCCTTCCGGACCCAGATCGATGATCCAGTCAGCGGTTTTGATCACATCCAGGTTATGTTCGATGATGACTACGGTATTGCCGTTATCGCGCAGACGATGCAGAACTTTGAGCAACAGGTCGATATCCTGGAAATGCAGACCGGTAGTGGGTTCATCGAGAATATAGAGTGTGCGGCCGGTATCACGCTTGGATAACTCCAGAGACAGTTTGACGCGCTGTGCTTCGCCACCGGACAGTGTCGTGGCGGACTGTCCCAGCGTGATATACCCCAGCCCCACATCCAGCAAGGTTTGCAGTTTGCGTGCGATGGTCGGCACGGCTTCAAAAAATGCATGGGCGTTTTCGACGGTCATCTGCAGAATTTCGTGAATATTTTTGCCTTTGTACTGGATTTCCAGCGTCTCTCGGTTATAGCGCTGCCCGTGGCAAACATCACAGGCAACATAAATATCCGGCAGAAAATGCATTTCCACCTTGATGACACCGTCTCCCTGACAGGCTTCGCAGCGCCCTCCTTTGACGTTGAACGAAAATCTGCCGGGTGAATAGCCGCGCTCTCTGGCTTGTGGCACGCCGGCAAACAATTCACGTACGGGTGTGAACAAGCCGGTGTAAGTGGCAGGATTGGAACGCGGGGTGCGTCCGATCGGGCTTTGGTTGATGTCGATGACTTTGTCGAAAAACCCCAGCCCGTCGATTTCCTGGTAAGCAGCAGGATCGGTATGGCTCCCATACAAATGCCGTGCCACGGCGCGATACAGTGTATCGTTGATCAGGGTGGATTTTCCCGAACCTGAAACACCCGTCACACAGATCAGCAAGCCAACCGGTAAATTGAGCTGTACCTGCTTGAGATTGTTGCCGGTTGCCCCACGGATCGTCAGCATCCTTTCCGGATTGGGCGGCGTGCGGGTGGAGGGAATGGCAATAGAGCGTTTGCCGGAAAGGTACTGTCCAGTCAGTGATGCGGAATTTGCCTGAATGGCCGTTGGTGTACCTTCTGCCACCACACATCCGCCATGCTCACCCGCTCCGGGGCCCATATCGACTACATGATCTGCCAGCAGGATGGCATCCTGGTCGTGCTCTACCACGATAACGCTGTTACCGAGATCGCGCAGATGCTTGAGGGTATCCAGCAAGCGTTCATTATCGCGCTGATGTAATCCGATCGAAGGTTCATCCAGCACATACATGACACCAGTCAGCCCAGAGCCAATCTGACTGGCGAGGCGGATACGCTGCGCTTCCCCCCCGGAAAGCGTATCGGCGGAGCGATCGAGCGAAAGATAGTCGAGCCCGACATTATTGAGAAACTGCAAGCGACTGGAAATCTCCCGGATGATACGTTCTGCGATGGACTGTTTATGGCCTGTCAGTTCCATGTTGTCGAAAAACTGTTTTGCCTGCCGCAGCGGCCAGGCGCTGATCGCAAAAATTGTCTCACCATTGACCGTAACGTGCCGGGCTTCGCGACACAAGCGTGTCCCTCCGCATTCGGGACATTCACGTGCATTGATGAATTTGGCCAGTTCCTCACGTACGGTTTGTGATTCGGTTTCCCGATAACGACGCTCCAGGCCGGGAATGATACCCTCGAAAGGGTGAACCTGTTGATGAGCACGGCCTTGTTCGTTGAGATAGGTAAATGTGATTTTTTCCTTGCCGGAACCATACAGAACCGCCTGTTGCACCTCCTTGCCCAACTGTTCGAACGGAATCTCCAGATCGAAGTGATAGTGATTTGCCACTGCCTGCAGCATCTGGAAGTAGAACTGATTACGCTTATCCCAGCTTCGGATGGCGCCCGCAGCCAGCGACAGATACGGAAAAGCGACCACCCGCGCCGGATCGAAAAAGGTAATCTGACCTAAACCATCACACTTGGGGCAGGCGCCAGCGGGATTGTTGAAGGAAAACAGGCGTGGTTCGAGTTCGGACAAGGCATAACTGCACACCGGACAACTGAATTTGGCTGAAAACAGGTATTCCTCGCCACTGTCCATTTCTACTGCCAGCGCCCTGCCCTCAGCATGACGCAATGCGGTTTCAAATGATTCCGCCAGTCGCTGTTTGACCTCCGGGGAAATTTTGAGGCGATCGACGACCACTTCGATCGTATGTTTTTTGGTTTTCTGCAATTTCGGCAGTGAATCGATATCGTACACTTCCCCATCCAGCCGGACACGCACAAAACCCTGTGCACGCAGCTCATCGAACAATTCCGCCTGTTCACCCTTGCGCCCGGTTACCACTGGCGCGAGTATCATCAGACGGGTGTCGGCCGGCAACTGCAAAACCTGATCGACCATTTGTGAAACACTCTGCGCCGCCAGCCCGATACCATGCTCCGGACAATGCGGTTCCCCCACCCGAGCGAACAGCAGACGCAGATAGTCGTGTATTTCAGTGACTGTCCCTACGGTAGAGCGCGGATTGTGCGAAGTGGCTTTCTGCTCGATGGCGATAGCTGGCGACAGCCCTTCGATCAGATCGACATCCGGTTTTTCCATCAGCTGCAAAAACTGCCTGGCATAAGCGGAAAGTGATTCGACATAGCGCCGCTGGCCCTCGGCATAAAGGGTATCGAACGCCAGTGAAGATTTGCCGGAACCGGACAGCCCGGTAATCACGATCAGCTGGTTGCGTGGCAGATCGAGATCGATATTTTTGAGATTATGTGTCCGTGCACCACGGATTCTGATGAGTTCCATCTGCTACCTAAGAATGAGTCAACCTGATAATATACCCAACTTCCCGGTTTTATCACAATTACGCTTCATGTCTGTTTCACCAGCACCCAATACAGCAACCAAACTTCCCGAAAAAATGTCCCGAGTGGAAATACGAGCTTCCGCCAGTCTGGCGGGCGTATATGCACTCCGCATGTTCGGTCTGTTCATCATCCTGCCGGTCTTTACTTTTTTCGCCACGGAACTGCCGGGGGGAGACAATTACACTTTGATCGGTATTGCGCTGGGCGCTTACGGGCTGACGCAGGCGATTTTGCAGATTCCGTTCGGCTGGCTGTCTGACCGCATCGGGCGTAAACCGGTTATTTATCTCGGACTGGTGCTGTTCGCACTGGGCAGTTTTGTCGCAGCAGGTGCAACCGACATTTACTGGGTGATTCTGGGGCGTATCATCCAGGGTGCGGGTGCCCTTTCGGCTGCTGTCATGGCACTGGCAGCTGATCTGACGCGGGAAGAACACCGTACCAAGGCGATGGCAATGATCGGTATGAGCATCGGTGTGGTTTTCGCCTTATCGCTGGTCATCGCTCCCCTGCTGGATCAATGGGTAGGTGTACCCGGTATCTTTGTGATTACCGGATGCCTGGCCATACTCGCGATATGGGTCGTGCACAAGGTAGTGCCGGATCCGGTCGTCAGCCGTTTTCACTCGGATACCGAGGTGACTGCCGCCCGTTTCAGCAGCGTCATTCGCGATGTACAATTGCTGCGATTGAACTATGGCATTTTTGCCCTGCATGCGGTGCTGATGGCCCTCTGGCTCAGCATACCGCTGTCACTGCGGGAAACAGGCCTGCCTGCTGCTGACCATTGGAAGGTCTATTTCCCGGTTATGGTCGGTTCCATACTGCTGATTGTGCCTGCCATTGTCTATGCCGAGAAAAAAGCCCGGCTGAAGCCGGTTTTCATTGCAGCCATTGCATTGCTGCTGCTGGCACAAATTTTACTGGCAATTTTTAATGCGACATTCTGGGGGCTGGTTTTTGCGTTACTGCTGTTCTTCGCAGCGTTCAATCTGCTTGAAGCCAGTCTGCCTTCCCTGATCTCGAAAATTGCGCCGGTCGGCGCCAAAGGAACGGCTATCGGCATTTACAGCAGCACGCAATTTCTGGGTGCTTTCGTCGGTGCCGGTCTGGGCGGGTATCTGTTTCAGCATTTCGGCTTTTATGCCCTGGCGGCAATGTGCAGTGGATTGCTGATTCTCTGGCTGGTGCTGGCTGTCACCATGCAGGCACCGGCAGCGGTTCGTTCCAGAATGTATCAGGTCAGAAAAATGGATTCCGATGAAGCCAATGGCCTGTCACGCGAACTGGCGGCATTACCCGGTGTGTATGAGGCCCTCGTACTGGCCAACGAGCAGGTGGCTTACCTGAAGGTTGACCTCAAGGGGTTTGATGAAGAAAAAGTGGTTCAGTTACTGGAAGGAAATATATAGATGGCATCACTGAACAAAGTCATGTTGATTGGCAATCTTGGCCGTGATCCTGAAATTCGTTATATGCCCAGCGGCGACGCCATGGCGAATCTGAATATCGCCACCACCGATACCTGGAAAGACAAAGGCGGCGAGAAGCAGGAACGTACCGAGTGGCACCGGGTCGTCATGTTTGGCAAACAAGCTGAAATTGCCGGGGAATATCTGAAAAAAGGTTCGCAGATTTATATCGAAGGCCGCCTGCAAACACGCAAATGGACCGATAAATCCAACGTGGAGCGCTATACCACCGAAATCGTCGCGGATCGCATGCAGATGCTGGGAGGCCGTTCGGGAGAGGGCAGCTATAATCCCCCGGCCGACCGGGATCATGATTACCAAAGTCAAAACACCCCGCCTGCCAAGTCGAATACAGGTTTTGACGATATGGAAGACGATATTCCGTTCTGAAACCAGACGGGATACGCAGTAGTTCTCTAACATCGAGGTGATCTGGATTTCCATACCAGACCCGAACATGTAATGGCCGATCCGGCCGCGATAATTGCGGCCGGTATTGGATTTATCCGGCTGCAAAGCCGGTAGCCGCAAGATATAAACATTCGGCACAAATATTCTTTTCCCGTCATTTCTGATGGACGAATCTCATCATCCCGCGCACGCACCGGCATTGCCGAGTGAGCCTTTTGCCTTTCTGCTGCATTTCTTCCGGCATTATTACGGCTGGTGTGTGGTGGTCGTGGTACTGGAAATCGGCTCATCCGCCAGCAGCATTCTTACGCCGTATGCCATTGGCCAGATCGTGGGCGGCGTTACCGATGCTCTGACGGAACGGGAACAGATTTTTTCGGCAGTCGCTTTTCCACTCGGGCTTTATCTGCTGCTCAACCTCGGTGAAGTGATATTCAGCCGCGCCGGTGCTTCCTGCCGTATTGTCGTTGCCCCGCGATTACGGGCGCAGGTGACGAGTGAGCTGTACGCTTACCTGCAGCACCATTCGCATCGCTTCCTCAGTAACAATTTTGCCGGGGCACTGGCCAGCCGTATCTCGGAAACCTCGACCAGCGTCAACATGACATTATGGACGCTGGTATTTGATTTTCTACCAATTGTCGTCACACTGTCTGTCTCGATCATCCTGCTGTGGTACGCCAGTATTCCCCTGTCGCTGTTTACGCTGGTATGGGCATTGCTCTACCTGAGTATTTCCTACTGGCTGGCGCGGCGCTGCCGGCCGCTGGCGCATAAATCAGCCGAAGCGCGCAGCATTACAGTCGGCAAAGTAGTGGATGCCGTTACCAACCTTGCCAGCGTGCGGCTGTTCGCCATGCTGGGTTTCGAACGCGGCTATCTGGAAAGTTTCCTGAACAACGAAATTGCCGCTTCGCGGCGCTGGCTCTGGTCGAATGAGAAAATACTCTGGTTCCAGTTTCTGCTGGCGTTGACACTTAAGGTAGGCACGTTGCTGTTTGCATTGTGGTTGTGGCAGCAGAACCAGATATCCGTAGCTGATTTTGTGATGAGCGTCAGCCTCTCGCTGCTGATCATCGGAGAAGTGCGCAACATCAGCCGCCGTTTCATCGATCTGTTCGAATATATCGGCAATATTGCCAACGGGGTGGGCATCATCGTGCGTGAACATGAAATCGTCGATCGTCCCGGTGCGAAGCCATTGCACATTACCCAGGGCTGTATCGAGCTGCGCGGTGTCACTTTCGGCTATTCTCCCGATAATCCGGTATTCGAGAATCTCGATTTGCGTATCGAAGGCGGGCAGCGCGTAGGGTTGGTGGGCTATTCCGGTTCAGGCAAATCGACACTGCTCAACCTGATTCTGCGGCTGTATGACCCGCAGCAGGGCAGTATTCTGATCGATGGTCAGGATATCCGGGATGTTACCCAACAATCCCTCCATGAACAAATCAGCCTTATTCCGCAGGATCCGGGCCTGTTTCATCGCACCCTGCTGGAAAATATCCGCTATGGCCGTCCCGGTGCTACCCGGGAGGAAATCGAACTGGCTGCACGCGGTGCCGATGCACATGAATTCATCGAGCGCATGCCTAACCAGTACGAATCGCTGGTGGGCGAACGTGGTGTGAAACTCTCTGGTGGCCAGCGGCAGCGTATCTCCATTGCCCGCGTCATCGCTAAAAATGCACCCATCCTGATCATGGACGAAGCCACTTCCAGCCTGGATTCGATTACTGAACAGGCCATCCAGAACAGCCTGGCAGCACTGATGAAGAACAAAACCGTGATCGTGGTCGCCCACCGTCTTTCCACCATTGCACATCTGGATCGCATCCTGGTATTCAACCGCGGGCGCATCATAGAAGATGGCAGCCATGCCCAACTGCTGGCTGCCAATGGTGCCTATACCCAACTCTGGAGCCGGCAGGCAGACGGATTTCTGGTCGAAGAAACGGAACAGGATGACTGATGAAAATGATCACGGCGCCCCTGAAAGGCTATTTTTAAGCAGCTTTTAATCTGTCCTGTCAGGCAGTATCGAATTATCTCCAAGAAATAATTTGAACCCGGCCTCATCAAGAGAACCTGCAGCAAGCGCAATGACTGCCTGCGCAGAGTTTTCCTCAGTGGCAATGAATCTGTAACCATTAAGCTCAAGAAACAGTACGCCGACGATAAAACCTGTCCGCCTGTTTCCATCCACAAAAGGATGATTTTGCAAAATTCCGGCGGTGTACGCAGCAGCCAGATGAATAACACCCGCTTGCTGATCATAGGCCAGAATATTGAGAGGTCTGGCAAGAGCCGATTTCAGAAGTTCTTTGTCGCGAACCCCTGATGCACCGCCATGTAGAGAAATCAGGTGTTCATGAATAGCGAGCGCGACCTGCTCATTTGTCCAGATCAGCTTGTAATATACGAAGCGTATTGCGGTAACGGTCACAAATGTCCTCAACCTTGGCCATTTTTTCTGCGAAAGAAGGATCGTATGGGGTAATTAAATACCCGCCATTGGATGCCTCGGTCAAAAACAGCCGCTGCCCATCTCCAGTACGCAAATGGTGAATGACCTCTTTTGGCAGCACGACTCCCAAGGAATTACTTAATTTTCTGACTTTCAGCTCAATCATGTTATTTCCTTTGAGTTATAACTAATATAATAACGCAGCCAGATAGCGTGCAGGTGTGCAACCAGATACATAGATCTTACTATCCATCGGGATTTCCAGAGATTGATTACCGTTGCCATTCAGATTGTTACCTTTTACCTTCGGGAAGGTTTTGATATATCTTTATGATATATATCAAGACGCGAGGGAATGATGGAAACAGCTAAAATTTTCTGGACAGGACGATCTCAAGCAATCCGCCTGTCAAAAAAGTATCGCATCGATGGTGATGAGGTTCGAATCAGGCGGCATGGTACTGCAATCATACTGGAACCAGTTCCAGCGGATTGGGGCGTGGCTGGATGCTTTATCAGCACCAATCGATGCCGATTTTAAACAGGCATCTGAGGAACGGGATGTGCTGCGGGGACAGCCTGAGCTGGACGACTTGTTCAACTGATGCGGTACCTGCTGGATACAAATGCCTTAATCTCGATTTTGAATGATCGTTCTGGATACCAACGTCGTGTCCGAGGCGATGAAAGCGAGGCCGAATCCTGCCTGAAATTGCTGAGCCCCACTCGCGATGTTGCCATTGCTGAAGAGGCCATTTTGCATGATGATGAACTGGAGCCTGCGCGCAAGCTGATTCATGAATTTTACGCTGCCGAGGTCGAGGCCCTCATTGTGCAGGATAGGGATGTCCCCTATCGTTCTTGCTTTACTCGTCAAGCGATAGTCTCAAGCCCCTTCTTCTGGATCACAGTCAACAGACTCAATGCCGGACCACCAGGCTTCTTGATGCCACGCTCCCAATCCGAGACAAGGTTTTTTGAAACATTCAAGTAACGCGCAAATACCGACTGCGAAATACATTCGCGCATTCGAATTGCTTTGATCTCGTCTGGAGCAAGCGCATCCACAGGTGTTAGGCATGCCTCATCGAATTCACGCATCGTCTGCTTTTCGATCGCGCCGATATCGTGCAACGCCTCCACCGTTTCATGGATAGCGGCAAAGGCTTCATTACGATATTTTTTAGCCATCTTTTATAACCGCCTCAAACTGGCCGGTTTCAACCAATAAACAAATCTGCTCATCTGACAACGCAAGGACTGATTTAGCAACCTTCTTGAACAACGCTTCTTCATCACCCTGGATGTTATCGAGCTCATTCTTGGAAAAGCCATAGACGAAAAATGCTTTGTCACCCTTACGGTACAACACAATGCTTCGGTAACCCTTGGATCTGCCTGCGCCAGCACGCGCGATACGTTGCTTGATCACTCCACCGCCGAGATCACAGGCTGTGGGGTTAAACAAGTAACCCATGAAACCAAGCTCTTTTCAGAGCTTGGATGGTAGTGCTTGCGTCTTATCCTCTTCCGTATCTGATCAAATGGTTTTTAAGCTGATCGAATTTCCTATTCATCAGTAAAAATTATCTTGTTGGATGAATATTTATATTGGGATGCATGATGATAGCCAATCTGCTCCAGAGTTATTGGACAAAATTTCTATATATCGGCTTGAGCGGTGTTTCCGGTTCGGTGCCGCTTCTGGCCGGTATTTTCCTCGCCATTCATGTTTAATTACATACTGGAGCGAACAATGTATTCCAACCATTCAAGCTGGCTCCGTTTCAGTACGATTTAATTCAAATATTTCCCATCAAAGGAGTCATCCCACCTGTGCGTATCTACCGTCATTTAACAGCCAACGATGTTCATTTGACCTCGTTTCCTTTCAAGCGCGAGCTTGCGATGGAAGCCTATCTCATTGAAAACGAGTCGGTACTCGCTCTTGATGACGACACGTTCTCCGACATTGAAATCGTCGACGCCGAACTTACGCTGAAGCAGGGGCGCCGAAACCGAGATACAGATGGGCGCATTGACATCCTCGCTACTTACTCGCAGGAATTTGTTGCTGTAGTCGAGCTCAAGCTTGGCGAACTTGGCAAGTTGCACTTGGATCAACTTGAGGACTACCTGCATCAGCGTGATCAAATCAACAGAGAGTATCCGGATCTGCTCAGCGCAGATCTCGCCCAGAGCCCAAAGTGGATTGGTGTGCTCGTAGGAACCGCTATTGACACTTGTCTTGCTGAGAAGTTACGGATGGGCTATATCACGACCGATGGCATTCCCATAGCGGCACTTACTATTCAGCGTTTTCGAAGCGCGGACGGGAGCATCTTTGTTACAACCGACTCCTATTTTTCCTATCGAACAGGTACGAGGGATTCTACAAAATACAAGTTCGAAGGTAAGGTTCTCGGGAAGTCTCGCCTGGTGCTGGCTATTATTAAGCAGTATGCCGAGCAGCATCCGACAATCACTTTCGCAGAGCTGCAACAAGCCTTTCCAAGCGATTTGCAAGGTTCGTTGGGAGTCATCGAAACAGCTGATAGAGCCAACGATATCTACGCACGCACCAATCGCAAACGGCATTTTCTTGAACCTGAGGAGCTGATAGCGCTCACAGATACGACTGTAGCCGTCAGCAACCAGTGGGGTGTCGGGAACATTGGCCGCTTTATTGATTGCGCTCGTGCTCATGGCTACCATATCGTGCCTACCCTCTAACTGGACAACCAAAAGCGCAGCTTTGCATTAGACTTCATGAGAAAGCAGTACCATTTCCGAAAAAGTGATCACGGGCTTCAGGTTTGGGATGTTGGCAATCTGATTCGCCTTACAGCACACCTAAAAGCTACCGAACACCCACTCAGCGACATACGTGAACTGGATGAACCCTACTGGTATGACTTGGAGGGAGATAGGCCAACTTGCAAATCTATTGCAGAGCACATGTGCCTGGTCCAAGCTGCGGATCTCTCCTGGCCAATCATCATCTGCCCTGCGGGGAGAGTCATGGATGGTATGCACAGAGTGGTAAAAGCCTTTTTGGAGGGACACAAATTCTTGCTTGCATATCGTTTGCCAGTTCTGCCGGAGCCGGACTACGTTGGAGTTCATCCAGATGATCTATCGTATGATGAAGCCGGACAGGGTGTTTAAGGAACCTCTGAAAAACTACCTGCGTTGCCATTTCTGCGTTAAAAGTCGGCATCAAAATGCTCATTTATTACATATAAACTCCATTTTTTACTCAGCGCTAGCGCCTCGCCCTACGGACCAGCCCTCATGGCTATTCACTGCGCTTTGCCTGCCTTGCTGACGTTTTTCAGAGATTCCCTAACGTGCTGCTGAATGGTACTTGACAGTGGACGACCGAGCGGTAGCGAAAAGCCTACCGTCAAATGTTTGCTTCAATAATCAGGAAGACTCATGTTCAAAGTAATTCTGTTGTCATTTATTGTTCTTGTCGTTGTACCATTCGATAGCTTTGGGCAAACACGATGTCGCACGGATTCTTTCCAGAATACAACGTGCCGAGACAGTAATGGCAATACAGTCCGCGGTCGGAAGGATTCCTCGGGGAATACAACCTGGCGGGATGATCAAGGTAATACGGTCCGCAGTCGGACGGATTCTTTGGGAAATACCACTTACCGGGATGATCGCGGCAATACCATCATGCGCAGTCGTACAGATTCGCTGGGCAATACAACCTATCGTGACAGCGATGGCAACACTATTCGCAGCCGGACAGACTCCCTTGGCAACACAACCTACCGTGACCGCCACGGAAACACGGTAAGGTGCCGCAAAGACACTCTAGGCAATACGATCTGCCGCTGATGTTGCCTGATTCTCGCGTTATAAATCTATACCACAGAAACTAAAGGGTTCTGTCCAGCTGATGACGAACAAAAAAGACCTATCAGAACGTGATATTTGTACCAGCTTCATCGTGCCTGCACTGCAGCAGGCAGGCTGGGATATGCGGAAGCAGGTCCGCGAAGAAGTCAGCTTTACCGATGGTCGCATTTATGTAAAGGGCAATCTATCGGTACGTGGCAAACGCAAGCGAGCAGATTACATTCTGTACTATAAACCGAATATTCCGGTTGCGATTATCGAGGCCAAGGACAATACCCATTCCGTCATGGCCGGTATCCAGCAGGCGCTGGATTATGCCACCATTCTCGATATTCCCAGTGTATTCAGCAGTAACGGCGACGCCTTCTACGAGCATGATCGCACTGCTACCGATGGCAGCATCGAGCGTGAAATCCCGCTGCATGCATTTCCCGGCCCGGATCAGCTATGGGAGCATTATAAACGCTACAAAGGCATAGTCACATCAGAAGCCGAACGCATCAGTGCCCAGGATTACTTCTTCGATGGCATCAGCCGCAGCCCGCGTTATTACCAGCAAATTGCCATTAACCGCACCGTGGAAGCCATTGCCAAAGGGCAACAGCGTATCTTGCTGACAATGGCTACCGGCACCGGCAAAACCTACACTGCCTTTCAGATCATTCATCGCCTGTGGAAGGCCGGAGCCAAAAAACGTATTCTGTTTCTGGCAGATCGCAATGCCTTGATTGAAGACTACACCCGCCAGAAAGTACGTGAGCACTATCAGTCGTTGGATGCGTTTCTGAATAAATGGCACAGTGCTGATAAAAAGCAGACCATTATCGACGAGCTGACCGAGCAGGGCATCGTGCTGGAAAACCTCAAAGAAGCCATCGGCAAGGAAATGGACATCTTCGACATGATCTGCCACACCGCCTTTGACCAGCCACCGCTCACTCGTGCAGAGCGTGCCAGGCAGGTAAGAAAGCGCGATGTCTTTACCCGTTACGGCGAGCAGGCGCGCAAGGTATTGGAAGCCCTGCTGGACAAATACGCCGATGAAGGTATTGAAAACATTGAAGATATCAAGGTGCTCAAGGTCAACCCATTCGATCAGTTCGGCACCCCGACAGAAATCATCAAACTGTTTGGTGACAAGCAACACTACCTGCAAGCCGTAAATCACCTGGAACAGGCGCTGTATCAGATTGCATAAGGGACCTCTGAAAAATGTCAGCGAGGCAGTCAGTTCAAGGCAAAAGTCGGCAAAAAAGCGGAGTTTATACGTAATAAATGAGCATTTTGCGCCGACTTTTAACGCAAAAATGACAACGCAGGGAGTTTTTCAGAAGTGGTTAACAAGAGAGCAATAACTCAATGACCAACATATCAGGCATCGTGAAATCTGCCCGCAATATCATGCGGCAAGACACCGGCACCGGCAGTGACGAGCTGCGTATTCTGCAACTGGGCTGGATGCTGTTTCTGAAAGTATTCAGCGACAAAGACAAAGAACTGGAGCTGCTGGACGACCATTATATTTCCCCCATTCCCGCTGAACTGCTGTGGGACGCATGGGCAGGAGACGATGAAGGCATAACTGGCGACGCGCTGCTGCACTTTGTGGATCAAACGCTCTTCCCCACACTTTCATCCATTGACCTGTCCACCGGTAACCGCCGCGCGGTGCTGGTGCATGAAGTATTCGCCAATAACTACAACTACATGAAGTCCGGCATTCATCTGCGCCAGGTCATCAACAAGCTCAACGAAATCGACTTCAACAACAGTAAAGACCTGCATCTGTTTGGCCAGATTTACGAAACCTTTTTGAGCGAGTTGCAAAGTGCGGGCACTCTGGGCGAGTTTTACACGCCCCGCGCCCTTACCCGATTCATGGCTGAAATGCTCAACCCGGCTCACGGCGAAATCGTGCTCGACCCTGCCTGCGGTACGGGTGGGTTTTTAACCGCAGTGATCGAACGCCTCAAAACCAGCGCCAGCACCGTGGCCGAACGCGAAGCCATCGGCCAGAACGTACGTGGCTAGGAATACAAACCGTTGCCCTACATGCTGGCCAACACCAATCTGATTTTGCATGACGTTGTTACCCCCAATATCCGCTTTGGTGACGCATTGCAGCACCCTTTAAGCGAATACACCCGTAAAGATCGGGTGGATGCCATCATCGCCAATCCACCTTTTGGTGGTGTGGTATCCAACAACAATGAAAGCAACTTCCCGCAAACCTATCGCACCAAAGAATCGGCGGATTTGTTTTTGATTCTGATGATTCACCTGCTCAAAGAGGGTGGCCGTGCTGCGATAGTATTGCCCGATGGTTCACTGACTGGCGACGGTGTCAAACAACGCATCCGCCAGAAACTGCTGGAAGATTGCAATCTGCACACCATCGTGCGCCTACCCAATTCCGTGTTTCAGCCGTATGCCTCGGTCGCCACCAACCTGCTGTTCTTCACCAAAGGCGAACCCACCCAAAACATTTGGTACTACGAGCACAAATTGCCGGAAGGCTACAAGGCTTATTCCAAAACCAAGCCGATTCAGTTGGCCGAGTTGGATGCGCTAAAACAGTGGTGGAAAAACCGTGAAGCCAGCGAACAAGCCTGGCAAGTGGATCTAGAAACCATCAAGGCCAACGGCTACAACCTTGACATCAAAAATCCGCACCAACCTGAAGAAGAACAACAGTACAGCAGCGCCGAACTGCTCGACCTGCTGCGCCAGTCCTTTGCCAGGGGCGATCAGTTGCTAGAGCAGTTGCGGAAGGAGTTGGGATGATGACGGCTTGGAAAAAAGTAAAAGTTGGTGATTTTCTGTTTGAAAGAGAAGGCCGCTACAAGCCTGATTCGCAAGAAATCGCAGGCTTACAACGAATTGAAAAAATTGATTTTTCAGGAAACTTCCACATTGCAAATAAGCCCAGCCAAACAGACATGATTCTGATAAAACTGGGTGACTTGGTCATTTCTGGAATTAATATCGCCAAAGGTGCGCTTGGCGTATATCACGGGAAAGAGGATGTTACGGCAACCATTCATTATTCGTCGTACATTTTTGACAAAAGCAAGATTAATATCGAGTATTTCAAGCGATTTTTAAAATCCTCTTTGTTCATCCAACTTCTCAAGGAACAGGTAAAAGGCGGTATAAAAACCGAAATCAAGCCGAAACACTTGCTGGCACTTGAAATCCTGTTACCCGGTAAAGCTGAACAGCTTGCTATTCTGAATCGTTTCCTGAAGATTGAGAATGAAGATGCTGAACTCACATCCGAACTTGCCCACCAAAAAAATCTGCTAAAAAAACTGCGCCAGCAGATTTTGCAGGAAGCCATCGAAGGTAAGCTCACCGCCGACTGGCGTGCGAAAAATCCTAATGTAGAGCCAGCCAACGAACTGCTCAAACGCATCGTCGCTGAAAAAGCACAACTGGTCAAAAACAAGAAAATCAAAGCGCAGAAGCCACTGCCGCCAATCACAGATGAGGAAAAACCGTTTGAGCTACCGCAAGGGTGGGATTTGGCCACACTTGAGAACTGTTCTATCAATAAAGACGAATCTCGTATCCCCATTGCAAAATCAGAGAGAATCTCTAGAGATAAAATTTATGACTATTACGGTGCGTCGGGCGTAATAGATAAAATCGATGGTTTTACTCATGATGGGAGGCACTTATTAATAGGAGAAGATGGCGCTAATCTTGTGGCTCGCTCTACACCTGTTGCATTTATTGCAGATGGAAAATTCTGGGTAAATAACCATGCACATGTGATTGCAACTATTGATAACATCACCTTGGATTATCTGTGGATTCATATCAATGCTATTAATTTGAAGCCTTATATATCGGGTGGGTTTCAGCCCAAGCTGAGCCAAGGAAACCTAAGCCAGATTGTGATCAATTTTCCCTCTTTATTAGAGCAGCAAGCCATTATCACCAAAGTTGAAAGCCTGCTCGCCCTCTGTGACCAACTGGAAGCTCAGATCACCCAAAACCAGACTTACGCCGAACAACTGATGCAGGCAGTATTAAAAGAAGCTTTCAGCCACAACAGCAAGGCTGAATTCTCGTCGGTAACACCCCGAGCCAGCACCCATTTGCCTGACGCTATGGTTTATGGGGATTCGTAACGCTTGGCAAAGTCAGTTATTCATATCGGAGAACCGCTTGCTCACTGGCGGTGTGATGCAGGCTATAGCTAATTTATTCCAGAGTTATACGACGTTACACACAGGGTTATTGGACAAAATATCTTATATATTACGGTAGGCCTCATGAGCACACTCCCGACTGACCGCGACATATTGAAGTGCATCTTTGAGATGTACGAATCTGCTTTCCCTGGAAAGGAAACTGAGGGTGCTTATGGCAAGAATGATCCATACATGCCGATCAAAATACATGACGTTTCGGCGCGTCTCGGTTGTTCTGCCGAAATGTTATTTGGCCGTCTCTACTACCACTTGGATGCAAAGCATCGCTACACACAAGATGGCGGTGCGCGAGTTCACCTGTTTTCGTTGAAGGTCGGAGATCAAATGCATTGTGTCAACTTTCCGTATCTGGCTGCAGTACTTGCCGAGCGAGATGCCGAGCACAAGCGACAGTTGTGGTCACTTTGGGTATCAATCACCGCCTTGGTGCTTTCGGTTGCGTCAATCATTGCTCACGTCATCACGGCAAAATGAAACGTCATTGAGGCCTACCCCATTATTCCACCAGACCTGCGCAGACCGGTGAATTCAGACGACTATGTCTACTCTCAACAGTTTTCGATATACTGCGCGGACCTTGACTGTTTCAGGGTATCGCACAATTTTCGACTCGTTAGATTGCAAAAGGAGAAAGTTATGCCATTTAAACAGATGATGAAGGACAGTATCAAAGTTATAAAGTCAGATGGTCAGGAATTTAATGACTTGAAAGCTAGCGTTCAAAGCAAGGGAATTTATCTTATGCAATCTGACGTACTTGTTGAGCCTAATGATCTTATTCAAAGAATTATGAGTAACGGTGGTACGGAAACATTCAAAGTAATTGATCCTGGTTTTCATGAAGGGCTGCATAGCATTCCTGCGCACTATCAAATGAAAGTGCAAAAACTTGGAATCCCAGAAGCAGAAAAAGCCATCCAATCTATCACTTATAACATTAGCGGCCATAATGCACGTGTAAATAACCACTCAACCGATAACTCTATAAATATCGTTAGCATTAATCAGGATGTAGTCGATCACATAGTATTGCTTCGACAGGAAATAGAAAAACTTATAGAGTCCCCTGAAGAGAAAAAAGATGCTCTGGAAGTTGTGGATGCAATCCAAGGGCAGTTTGAAGCAAACTCTCCGAGTAAAGCCGTAATTAAAATGTAGTAGTTCATATTTGATCTGACAGCAGGTCTTGCCAAGAGGTGGGATTACCCGGTTTGATAGAGGTGCGAATCTTTATCAACCGCACGCGAAAGCGTAAAGGAGTAATCCCATGAGCAGTGTTCATCATAAAATCATTAAACACAAGATTGGCTTGCTTAATCTGGCAGCTGAGCTTGGCAATGTATCCCGTGCCTGTAAGGTGATGGGTTTTTCTCGCGATACTTTCTATCGCTATCAG
>Ga0206106_100337_pt1 | contig 48696 bp, 40 predicted proteins | sample 1B1ome_FD_148677 | JGI IMG/M metagenome (GOLD analysis project Ga0206106, IMG submission 148677) | Enriched microbial communities from leaf-cutter ant dump, University of Wisconsin, Madison, United States - 1B110A | ecosystem: Environmental > Terrestrial > Nest > Insects nest > Nest dump | place... | reverse complement strand
GACGGATGGCTATGCGAAAGAGCGATGCTTCCTGCGCAATGTATGTTGTTATCCATTAATCGACAGTCTCCAAAACCCGCTTGCAGCATCGCAAACCCGCACCTTCTCACCGTAACCCGACAAAACCCGCTTATAGTTCCTCAGTGACTGCGAACGTTGTCTCTAACCCGGCAAAACCCGCTTACAGCATCCCAGCGACTGCGAACGTGTCCCTAACCCGGCAAAACCCGCTTACAGCTCCTCAGCGATTGCGAACGTTGTCTCTAACCCGACAAAACCCGCTTACAGCTCCTCAGTGACTGCGAACGTTGTCCCTAACCCGGCAAAACCCGGGTGCAGAGTTTGAGTAACGTTACTTAAGGATCGTTCTACTAGGCTGCTGCTCTTGTCATTCAACTAGCATTCTCGTTATTTGAACATTAAAACCATAAGCTCGTCATGATAGTATTTATCGCCAATTTTCAAGCCATTCTTATCAATTCCATATGGAATAAAGCCTAATGACCGATATAGTGATTTTGCCGGATTATTGGTCGAGGTTACTGTTAAATATACTTGTTCAATCTCATCAATTGTATGAGCTTGATCAATTGCTGCCAACATCAGGTTTTTCCCCGCACCGAGATTACGACTTTCAGGTTTGACGTACATTGCAACGATATGAGCTTTGTGTCTGGTTTTCATATTAGTTTCTTTAATAAGTGTAACAACGTTTAGTGCTTCCAATCTTATTTCTCTATAGAGCGTTGCATCCCCCACCACAAGTTTTCTTATCTCCATGCTAAACCTCCTCCTGATTCCAAGAATACTGTAATTATCTAACACATATCGTTGAATCCAGCGAATACAAGCTTCAATCTGCGGCCAGGACACGAATAACCGAGCTTTGGAAGTCTCCCTTGAGCAATATCGGAATGCCCATTTGCATGAGCGCTTCTCCACTGAAATGTTGTTCAATACCGTCAACCCGATAAAGTTTACGAGGAGCCAGTCCTCTCAGGCGCAGCTTCGGCAACGCATTCGCGTAGCTGTTCGAGTGCAGGAACACAAATACGACAGCCTCCTGCCTCTGCTCGCTCACATACATGGTTGAGGCAATCGGGCCTGCGCTTGGCGACAGCAATCGATATTGCCGCCCCTCTTGGACGACCGGCCGAATCGTCTTGTAGAGCTGAATCCACTTCTTCGCTTCCTGCTGTTCGTCCTCGCTCCACCGATTCAGGTCGACCCCGATCCCGAGATTGCCCATCATGGCGGAGTGAAAGCGATAAGCGAGAGACAGCTTCCGTTTGTTCGCCCAATGATGCTCATTCGTGACCCATGCCTCCATAATTTTGGCGCAATAGATGGAAGAGAATCCGTCCTGTATTTTCAATCGATCGAATGCATCTGTGTTGTCGCTCGTCCACACCTGATCAAAATACCGCAAAGCTCCAAGATCGACCCGGCCGCCGCCGCCGGAGCACGACTGGAAGATCACATGCGGAAATTTCCGCTTCAGGCGGTCCGCAATCTCATACAAGCCGACGGCATGGCGATGCCACACTTCGCGCTGTTGCTCGAGCGGCGCAAGCGGATAGCCGGGCTCGCTGATGTTGCGGTTGTAATCCCATTTGATGAAGCGGATGTCGTACTCCGTCAACAAGCGATCCATGCAGTTGAAGATGTAGTCTCTCACGTCCTCGCGAGCCAAATTCAGAACGAGCTGATGGCGAATCGTTGTGCGCTCCCGGGTCGGGAAGTGAAAAACCCAATCGGGATGCGCACGATACAGATCGCTGTCGGGGTTGACCATTTCGGGCTCTACCCAGAGGCCGAAGTCCATGCCGAGTTGTCTGACTTGATCAACCATACGGTGCATACCTTGCGGGAATTTCTCCGTGTTCACGAACCAATCTCCCAGGCCGGCCTGGTCGCTGTTGCGTTGGCCAAACCAGCCGTCATCGATGACAAACAGCTCTACTCCGAGCTTGGCAGCCGTCTTGGCAAGCTGCAGCTGCTGCTCTTCATTCACCTGAAAATTCGTGGCCTCCCAGGAGTTGTAAAGCACCTTGCGCAATTGGCTGCGGCCGGCTTCCGGAAGCACCTGCTCGCGCTGATAGCGATGCAGGGTTCTGCTGGCATCCCCGAAACCATCTGCGGTATAACCAAAAAGCAACTGCGGCGCGGCAAAACTCGCTCCGCCCTGCAGTTGCCAGGCAAAATCAAAATCATTCACGCCGGCGCCGATCTTCACCATGCCCAGCCGATCTTTCTCAAATACGATCTTCCAATTGCCGCTGTACGCCAAAGCTCCGAAATATACCTCACCGCTGTCCTCGTCCGCCCGACCGTCGCGGTCCAGCATGAAGAACGGGTTGGCCGCATGACTCGTGATCCCGCGTCGGCTCTCCAGAACCAGCTTCGAACTGGGCAGCATCACGGTGTCGCGCTGCGTCTCTCCGATCCATTTGCCCGACAAATAAGTCAAACGATAGTCGCGGCTCGCCGGCATATAGAGCGAGCCGGACAGCACATGCTCCAGCATGACGGGCTCGCTGCCGCAATTGGCGATTTCGCAGCTTCTCGTGATCAGATCGTATTCCTCGTGCACGGTATAGTGCAGCCGGACTTCGAGCGGGTAATGGACGTCCTTCAAGGTCATGGTCAACGTCTGTTGTTCCATGACATGGCTCGCATAAGTCAGCTTCAGGTCGCGTACACCGTCGTGGAACGCGGCTTTCAGATCAGGCTCGGTATATTTCGCTTGCCCCCAGCCTGCATATTCTTCCTGAAAAACTTCGCCGCCGCTCGAATGAGGGTAATGAGCAAATGGCTCGGGATGCGGGTAATCCGTTAAATAAGGCAGCTTGCCTCCAAAATAGGTATGGACGATCATCCCTTGCCCCGTCAAGCCGAACGAATAGGCCGTGCGCTTGCCTTCAAGCACCCATAGCTGCCGTGATGCATCATGTTTAATCATCGTCCGGGCTCCCGTTTAATCCTGTAATGACCAGGTCGCGGCCTTCTCGGCATAAGCTTCTTTCACAAGCATCGTCTGGTAAGCTTCCTTCAGGCTGCTCGGCATCGGAGCGCCGGATTGCACGGCATCGAAGAACACCTTGTTTTCTTCATAAAACCCGTTGGTCAAATACACTTCCGAGCTGTCGCAAACCTGGTCGCCCGTCATCGAGCGCACGACTTGCCCTTTGCGGAGCATGACGATCGATCCCGGAAGGTCGTAGCTGTCGTTCCAGATCGGCAGATGCAGCATGATCGTCGTGTCTCCGATATGAAGCGTCGCACGCTCAATCACAACGCCGGCATCGGGGCATACGTGAATATGCGCGATGGCGCCATTGGTCATTGCGGCATCCATATACACATTGGCGGGGCGCTTGCCGGGAATATCCTGATGATGAAATCTGACCTGCGCATAGTCGGCTCCCGTCAAGTAACGAACCGCATCGATCGCATGGATGGCCGTATCGGAGAAATCCTCGTCATTGCGCCCGTGGCGAAAAAACTCATAATGCGCATAATAGACAGCTCCTCCGAGCTCATCCAGCCATGCCCGGCACACTTTCATCAGCGGTATGAATCTGCGGTTGAACGCCACCAAGTGCGGCACACGATGCTTCTGTGCCGCTTCGACCAGGCGCAGCGTCTCTCCGCTGGTCTTGCCGGGCGGCTTCTCAATCAGCATGGGAATACCGTAATCCAATACGGCGTGCCCTACTGTTGCAGATGCGGCTTCTGTCACGATGACGCATACCGCGTCCGGTTTTTCCGTTTCGATCATTTGCCGATAATCGGTGTAGGCGCGCTCGAAGCCGAATTTCGCCCGGTAAGCTTCCAATTTAACCGGATCCAGATCGCTGCAGGCAGCCATGACGAATGAAGAGTTGCTGGCTCGATATCGAAGATACGAGGGACCGTGATTCGTGGATGACATCCCGCCGCAGCCGATCAAACACATTTTCATGTGGCTATGCTCCTTCCTGACCTACTATATACAAGAAACCGTTCGTGCCGGTAACGACAATCTCGCCATAACCGTCGCCGTCCACGTCGCCGAAAGCCGGCCAGGACAGCAAGGTAGGAAATGCCAGTTGCCAAACCGCGCGCCACTCCTCGCCGGTGAACCGAATGGCTGTCAACGCGGACCCTGAAGTAAATACAATTTCCTGCTCTCCATCGCCGTCAATGTCGCAAGCGATCGGAACCGCCAGCTCGCGATTGCTTAACGTATAAGGCGCTCCCGCTTCTTCACCGGTCAACGGATCAAGCGCGTGAATGGTGGAGCTGCCGTTCAGATAGGCCGGCTCGACGATGAGCTTCCTGTCCCGGTAGTGGAATTCGCATTGATGCGTCCGGTCCGTATACGTTCTTTGTTCATTGCCCCATACTAGCCGGCAGCGATCTTCCAGGCCGTTCTCGTCGTTCAATTCGATAACGGCAGCGCCGTGCGAATCCCCGGCATTGCCGAAGAAGAAACGGGATGAACGGCCGTCGCGCGATAGAGGGATCGGTGAAATGCTGGCTACCCAACCGGCTCGATAATTTTTGATCCAGCGGTCTACCCAAAATCCGCGCATGAAGTTTTGAAACAAAATTTCGCCGGTATCGCTTTTCGCTGCCCAAACATTGTTGCCGTATCCTGTCAGCACTTCATCGACGCCGTCGCCGTCCATATCCCACGCTGTGAGATAGAAGGATCCGGCGCCCGACTCGTGGAGCTGGCCTTTGCGGATCGCATCGTGCGACCATAGCTGCTTGCCGCTCCTGCCGTCCAATCCGTAGGTGATGCCGGTGTGCTGTACATTGCGTTGTCCGGAGACGACCAGCACTTTGCGGCCATTCGCATTGGCAGAAGTGTAGTAGCCCAGAATGCCGCGGAAGCCGCTGGGCGAGCCGGAAGGAATCAACGGGAATTCGGTCTTCCACAGCTCCGCTCCGCTCGCATCGACCAGCTTGATCCCGCCTCCCTTGCCGTTGATGCGCACCGCCACCTGGTTTTGTCTATTGCCCAGGAAATCATCCGCAACGACACCGAAATCGATCTGGCTTTTATATTGCTCCGCTGCGCCGAATCCGTCCGTAAACCAGCGCTCGTGCAGCGCACCGTTCGACGCTTCGTAGCTGACGACCTGGCCGACGCTGTTGGGCACGATGATGCTGTTGCCGTCTCCGTTCATGTTCGCAATAATCGGCAGCTTGATTTGCTGATCGGTCGGAATTCCCCAGCAGAGCGCCTCCAGGCGTATGCCCGACAGGATAAAGTTCTGCGGATGCTCGTATTTGGTTTCCCAACACAGCAGCAGTTGGCCGTTGCGGCGCGACTTGATCAGGCTGACTTGATTTCCCCGGGAATATTGGATTTGAAAGCTTCTGTCGCATCCTGACACCGTGTGCCGTGTAACGGTCGTGTGCATACCTGTATCCTGATAGACATAGAAGCAAGCCTCGTCGCCGACCTGGCCGGTTACGACATATTTCAATCCCTGCTGCGACTCCTGGCCCGGATGCACCGCCAACTGTTCATTGCGGAAGCTGTCGAAGTTATAGCCCCACTTGGATTTCTCCGATGTGTAGATCACACTGCCATCCAAGTGGCGCAGGAATATTCTGGAATACTCCGGCACGTCAATCCCGGCCGGCTCGGACAGAAACAGCTCCAGCTTGCCGTCCCGGTCGATGTCCGCCATGTCGTGTAAATACGCATTGGGAATATCCGCAACTTCCTCACCGGTGAACGCATCCAGTATTTTCACATGCCACTGACCGTCGCCTTGCTCGTTCCAGATGTTGAAGATCATCTCGTCTCTGCCGTCATCGTTGCAGTCGCAAACGGGCGTTCGGGTATATGCCGTGATGGTCTGGGCGGACTCGATGTGATCGTCGTAAATTTTAAACCAATTTTTGCTCAGGCTGACGCCGTCGTTATGAATGACGTTCACATCCCAGGGGTAGCAGGACAAGATCAGGACCTCCGGGAATCCGTCGCCATTCAGGTCGCGGGTCATGACATAGCCGCGCTTGCGGGAATGATGCAGCAGCGACTGCGGGAAATCCATGATCGGTTCATGGGACCCGATATCATAGACCGTGACGCCTTCCCAGCCTTCCACGACGATCTCCGGCACGCCGTCGCCATTCATATCGTCGATGACGATATGAGGCCTCTCATGATAATAGGGCAGTTCTGCTTGCCACAGAACCTCGGTTTCCAACCGTTCATTCAATACCCGACACACGACCAGCGAGTTGACGCTGTTATGCAGCTCCATGCTGTCCGTCACATAGACCAGGTTCAACTCGTCCGGCGAATACAGGTGAAACAGACGGTAATTCATATTGTCATGTCGATGCAGGATTTGCCCGTTCACCACATAGCTCAGCCCGTTGAACTCATAGCGGCGCTCGATCTCTTGATAGCCGGCAGCCATCGCCTTGGGTGCCTGCATGGTCTGACGGTCCACGGCTTTGTCCTCGATGACTGCGAAGTAGCCTTTGAAATTGCCGAATTGCGTCTCCATGACCACTTTCGGTTTTGTAATGTTGCCGGACAACGCGCTGTTGGAGCTTCTTCGATTATTCCCCTTGAGCGTCGGCCATTGGTCCAACCTCGATCTGTCGTTCATAACAAGCGGAGTCCTCCTTATTTACTTGATGCCGGAATGCTCGATGCTCTCCACGAAGAACCGCTGGGCAAACATGAACAGGACGAGCAGCGGCGTTATAACCAGCAAGGAAGCCGTATTGCCGATCGCTACAGCATAGCCGAGCGGCGGCATCACCTGATCGCTAATGCCGAGGTCATTCATGATGACACGGGTCACTTCAAATACGACGGTCGACAATTCTTTGGAGAACGTCATGAAGCCCGGCGTGTAGAAGGAAACGTAATACCCGTCCGTCCATTGCCAGACGAAAGAATACAGGAAGCAAGTCACCATCATGGCATAGGAACTGGGCAAAATAATACGCACAAATGTGCCTAAGCGGGTGCTTCCGTCGATATAGGCCGCTTCCTCCAGTTCTTTGGGAAGCCCTCGGTAATGTTGACGCAAAATATAGACGTACAAACCGTTCTTGTAGCCCATCACTGTGAGGGAAGTCAAGACGAAAGGCCAGAAGCTGTTCAGCAGATTGATGCCTCCGGGTTTGAACAAGCCGATCAGGCCAAATACATCAAAGTTCTGAAACGTAATATATTGCGGAATCAGAATGACCGTCGGCGGCACAACCATCGTAAAAATCAGCAGTCCGAACAACAGCGAGCGCCCGGGAAACTTGAAGCGGGCAAAGCCATAAGCAACTAACGAAGAAGCTATCACTTGCAAGAGCGCTACCACGGCGGCCAAGGCGAACGTGTTGAAGAAGGTCACCCAATAATCCATTTTGATGTAACTGGAGGTAATAAAGAAGGTGCTGAAATTTTTCGGCAAATAAATGACCGTAATGTCGAGAATATCGTCTTTGGCCATGAAGGCATTGGACAGCTTCTGGATGACAGGCTGCAAAATGATGAAGCAGACGCCGAACACCACGACGTAATGGATCAGCCTCAAAGCGAACCGGCTCAATACTTTCAGCCATCCGTTCGCTCGCCAATTATCCCATGTTTTTCTGAATTTCAGTGCGATCATGTTAGTTTTCATAGTGGACACCTCTGGACATGATGGCCGTGACGATGCCCATCAGCACAAGAATGACGAGAAAATAAGACCAGCCCATCGCCGAACTGATGCCGAAATTCGCCTTTTCAAACATATTTTTATTGATGGTCATAATGATCTTGTTTGTCGGTCGGGTGAAGCTGTCGACGACGGTATACACGAGATTGACGACGATAAACGGGCTAACCATGGGGAAAGTAATTTTCCAGAAAAATTCCCAGCCTGTCGCACCGTCAATATGAGCAGCTTCCTTGAGCGAAGGAGGAATCGTCTGCAAGGCGGATAGAAAAATCAGAATCTGTACGCCGGAAAGCGTAATGAGCGTGTAGATTTCGTTAACGGCTTGCAAAATATAATCGACAAAAGTGAGATCAAGCTTGGAGTTCGTAAGGAAATTATACAGATTGTACGAGAAAAAGTTGCCTCCGCCGGCATCTGCGAGCAGGCTGGGGTCAACCGCCGATTTGGTTAGCAAGATCATGCTGTTCTGTTCGAAGTTGAGCAGGACGCCGGAGGTGATGATAACCGGCAGGAAGAATACCGCACGCGCAAACGCGCGGCCTTTGAACTTCTGGTTCAGCAGGCTGGCAGCCAAAAAGCTGATAATCAGAATCAGCGGAAAATCAAGCAGAATTTTCAAGACCGTCTGCAGCAGCTCGGGAGCGAAAGTGGCATCCTTCAGAAAAATATATTGGTAGTTGCTCCATCCGATCCAGGAAGTTTTAAAGCCCGAAGGCGTATTTTGGAATGAACTGAAGCTGTAGATGAACGACTCGATAATCGGCTTCATAAAAAACCAGACGAAGCCCAGCAGGAAGGGCAAAATAAACAGGTAACCGGCAATGCTGTTCTTCGTCGAGATCGGAATGCGGACAGATGATGCAAGCTTCCTGAATTTCATCGCGATAACCGCCTCTCTTGCGATTCCTATTGGATTACTTGATACGCTTGTGCCGGCAGGTTTATCGAATCGACAGTCACTTCCGACGGGCGATAATTGATATAAATGCTTGTGTTATTCGCATAGGTGATCTTATATACGTCATCCAGCAAACGTTCATGGCTGACCATTTGAACGTCCGCAAGCGGCTCCAGTACGCCACGCGCTTCGTTGTAGATGCGCACAGCCTCATCGAACCATATTTGATAATCCAGCGAATACAAGTTGTTGAAGCTGGAATCCTTCAACTCTTCGCTGTTTCCGTATACCCACATCCAGGAAGGAATGCTGCCGGTTTCAAGCAGCTTGAGCAGTTCTGCCTGCGGCGTTGCTTGTGTCTGATTGATCGGAGCCGATGCATACGGAATCAAGCCATGAACGACCAACTGGTAGAAGGGTACATCATACGTATAGAAATCCAGCATCGAAGAGGATGACGGCATGCGATCAATGAAGCTGACGTAAGGCAGCGCATAGCTGTTCGTGCCCGACGTCATCAGCGCAACGTTATCGGCGAACCCGCTCATCACCGCTTCATCGTTTTTCTGACTCATCGTTCTGTCATACAAATTTGCATCATAAAAATCGGAGTTTAATTCCAACCCTTCGTATGCCAGCGCAATGCCGGGTATCTTCTTGTTCTTCGCCAGCGATGCAATGAATTGATCGGCAAGCTTCTTCTTATAGGCCGGATTATAAATATACCATGCATTTGTCCGATCTATGTTGCCGGTACTGGTGGAGAAGCTCCGCTTGTATGCCGTCTTCTGGGTAATGTACTGCGCCGCATCCTTGGACCCCTGAAAGGAATCGAACCATGAATTGCGAATGGTATTCAGGTAGGAACCGTTCCAGTCGAAATATACCCCGACATTCTGTTCGGCAGCCGCTGTCAGGAAACGGTCCAGCCCCTTCTTGCCGCCTAATTCGCCTGATGGATTGACATGATCGGGAACCTTATTATTGATTCCGCCTTCCATCCAGCCGGTATACTTAACCACCCGGTCCGCAATGCCCTTCGCAGCCAATTGCTGCAAGATGTCGCCCGCCTGTTCAAACGTAGTCAGTCCAATTTCCTTATCGCGAGGAATGCCCAGGAATGACACTTTCTTGTTAATCGATCCGACCAGGTTCAAATAAAACGGGTATTCATGCGATGGCGTCATTTCGTTCAATAGGCCTGATTGTTGTAAATATTGGCGATAGTAGGCGGCCATTCCGGAATAGTTGGCATCATCGCCGGTGAAAAATGCGTAACGAACTTTATAGGCACCCTTATAGGCCGTCTTCTGATACACTCGCACCTCGGCAATGCTGCTCAGAGATTGCAAGCCGACCGTGTTGTTCTCATGGATGCTGTACATGAGTCCGAGGGAATTGTAATTATTGATGCGGCCGGCTTTATTGATTTGCAGCGTAGCCAGCGCCGCTCCGTCTTCCAGAATGCCGAGAAACGACTGATCCCCGGCCTTGATGCCGAGTACCGGGAGATGCATGTTCTCCATGGTTACAGTACGCGACGAAATGTCCAGCGTATTATCGTTTCCAAAATACTTCATATTGAATTCGGACTTGAAAGGCTTGTTGTCCTTGAAGTCGACAATCGCTCCGCTGCCGTCCGGAATGAAGAGATATCCGTCCTCTTGCGCTTGACCCGCGCCGAAGAAAGGCAGGAAGGTAATGCCGGTGACAATCAATTCCTTGCTCGATCCGATATCCGATGTCGGAACCGAAACGACCAGATTATCCTTGTCCAACGAATATTCCACACTGATCGTGAACCACTTCACTGCTTCCGTTTCGATCATGCCCAATTTTTCTTCGAAAGCCTGCTTGTCTTCCAGCGTAAATCCCGCTTCTTCGAACAACTTGCTGACGCGTGTAAGTCCTGTGTTGGAAACGGAGTCGAACATCATATAAATTTCGTCCATATCGGCAGCGAGCGGATACTGCGCGACGATTTCCGCTCTGCGTTCGGCACTCTCTTTGGCCAAGACTACTTTGCGATAGGCATTCCTTAACGAATTCTGGTCTCTGGCGCTAGTAATTTTGGCCAATATGACATTCTCATAATCATCCTTGGTTGCAGCCCGCGGCATATAGACCACTTCGCCCTTGGGCTGCAGCAAGTAATCCACCTTGACGCCCTGATCGGTCTGATAGAACTTGAATTGCTTATTGGCAACGGACAAATCGTAATTGTTCGCCGAACTGATGTGATTCGCCTTGTCTGCATACTGAATGATGAATTGCGACGCCAGCTCGGATGCATTGATGCCTGAGGCAAGGGCATCTTCCGTCTTCGCCGGCGGATTCGTATACCACATCCGGCCGCTATTCTTATCCTTGACCGCCACTTCCGAATTGTCCGGATTCAACAGCAGCTCCAGATATTCGTTCTCTGCCACCTTGACGAAATCGGCGCCCTCGAGCGTCAGGGGGAGGGCAGAGGATCGGTCGAGATTTTTATCATGATTGTAATCATTCGGGACACCGCAGGCGGTCAGAACCGAAAAGCCAAGCGCAACAGCAAGCAACACCATCGCGATTCTCTTGTGCATGGAACACCCCTCCTTCCTATTGACGAAGACTGATTTCCTGCATAATCGTGTTGATAAAAGAAATGAATCGGTCAATCAGCGTAAAGAACAAAATGAATCCGAACAACATGATGCCCATCGAAAGGACAATGAGAATAAAGACGAGCACCGTTCGACGAATGGTGTACTGATGCGTGACCAATGTGCCGATGAACATCATGAATCCGACCCAGATCGCCGAGAACACGTTGATATAACGCAGGAACGCAATCTCCCGCAGGGTCAGGACGTTGGAGGCGATCAGAAACAGAAAGCCCAGGATGACGGCCGGCACATACGCGTAAGCCACATAGATGACGATGTCTTTGAAACCGCCTTCTCCGTCGAGCAGGGTGGTAACCGCCCAGTTGGCTACACAGAACAGCAGGAAGGGAATGACGGTATTCAACACTTCGGTCATAATATTAAGCGATTCCAGCCGATTGACATTGAAAATGAAGCCCGTCAGTTGGCGCTGCAGAATCGAGAGGATTAGCATCATCGCCATAATGAGTACGGCGACTCTGAGCGAGCCGCGCTGCTCATGCTTCAAATCGTAAAACCCGTCGAAAGGGTGAAACAAGACGTGCTTGACATAACGAATTTCTTTGATCATTCCTCGCACCTCCCCGGAAGAGTCTCCGCTATCCTGCCTTATTCTTGATCAGCTGCCGGCGGCTTTTTCTCTGCCGCAACAGGAAACGGAGAAGACTGAGCAGCACGAGCGCGACGATCCCGTAACCGAGCACGTCCCGCAGAACCGACTCCCGGTATTTCTCGTAAGCCTGGTTATAGCCTTCGCGATATTCGCCTGTTTGGAAGTAGTTCATCGCTTCCTTGTATTCGCCGAGCCGCAGCAACGCCCGGCCCACGCCGATATAGCCTACCTCAAAGTTCGACGAAAGACTGAGGCTCTTCTTCCAGCTCTCCGCCGACTTCTCGTAACGTCCTTGCCTGTACGCTTCGATCCCTTGTTCGATACTTTTGGCAAATTCGGTTGGCCGATAGACGACAACCACGTTTCTTAACGAATCCGCCACAAGCAGATAATCGCCCAGCTTCTCAATGGAGCTGACCTTGTCGAACAGCCCTTCGTTGCGGCCCGTCCCGCCAAAGGCATACAGCAGCACGCCATTGTCGTCATAGGTGAAGATCCGGTTGCGGCTCTGGTCCAATACGCTGAAGATCCCGTTATCGTCTACCACCACATCGACGAAGCTGGAAGGTCCGGCCTTCGCATCCCGGGCGGCAGATTTGATCTTGAAATTCAGGTCGCCTACCACCGGATAATATCCTGACCTGCGCAGAATGTCGTCGCCCTTCAGGTTGAGCTTCTTCACTACGTCATCTTGTCCTGACTGCGAGGCAGACGGCGAGATCCATCTCAGCAATTTGGCAGAGATCGACTCGTTCAGGTTATTCACCTGAACGCCCCCGACGGTCAGCAATCGATTATTGATGCTGTTGTACAACACCATGGGATCGACCACGTTGATCGTTCCATAGATGAAATTGTTCTTGTCGATGAAGATGTTGTTGTATTCGGTCGGCACGATCCGGCTGAGCTGCTTGGCCTGCTCCTTCGTCAAGATCTGTTTTTTCAAATAAAGCATAAGATCGAATCCGACTTTGGCCGCTCCCAGAAAGCTCTTGACATCGCCCTCAAGGTCAATGTGCATAATCCCGAAATTGATGCCCTTGGCTACAACATAAATATTGTCGTTGCTGTCCAGGACGATCTTCATCGGCGTAAATCGATCCTTCTCATCAAGCATCTCGGAGGTTACATGGTCGATGATCTGCTTGAATGCGCCATCCTTCGTCAGTACGACAATGCGGAAATTCCTGCTGTCCACGACGTAGATATCTCCGTTGGAAGCAACTGCGATATCGGTCGGAAAGTTGAATTTCTCCTCTTTGCCATCCCGCATGAAGCCATCGATGACGCGCTCCAGCTTCAGGGTATCGCTCATGACGACGATGCGATTATTGCCCGAATCGCCGATGTACAGCCGATTCTCCTTCACGAACAAGCTGTTGATATTGTTAAAAGGTGTAACCCCCAGCATGTTCCCGTCCACAATGGTCTCGACCGCGTAGGCGTCCCTTAGCTCAAGCGGATCCCCGTAGATGTTATAGGTGTATGATTGACTGGGGCTGTAAGCCATCGCCTGGGTCGGCAGACACAGCGTCGCCAAAAGAAGGAACAGGATCTTTTTTATCATCTGACTCACCTCTTTCGGTCTGCCTTCATTTATTCTTTAATTCCCGAAGCAGCCATCGTGTCGACAATTCTGCTCTGTGTAAAAATGAATAGAGTAATGGGCAAAGCCATAATGAACACGGAAACCGCCGCACCGACGCCCATTCGGACGAATCCGCCCTCCAAAATTTGTGAAAGCGCATAAGGCAGCGTCTTGTATTGCTCGGACAGAATGAATGTGCTGCTGGGGTTGTTCCACATCGCCTGGACGGACAGAATAATCAAGGTAAGCCAGGCAGGCTTGACCATCGGCATAATGATGGAGAACACGATTCTCAACTCGGAGGCGCCTTCGATCCGTGCGCTTTCAATGATCGGGTCCGGGATCATCTGCTCGATAAATTGCTTCATCAGGAACAAACCAAGTGAATACCCCCAGGCCGGAACAATGATGGCGAGCGGTGAATCGATCCAATGCAGGAACGTCATCACCAGATAGTTCGGAATGTTGGTGACTTGAGGCGTAAACATCAAAGATGCAATGATGATGGCAAAGAACAGGTTGCGGCCCGGGAACTTATGCTTGGCAAGCACATACGCCCCGACAGAAGCGATGATCACGTGTCCTGCCGTACCCGCGGCGGTATAGAAGACAGAATTAAACAAGTAACGCGAGAACGGCACCCAGGAATTGGACATGATCATCCACAGAGTGGAGAAGTTCTGTCCTGTCGGCTTGCGTACAAAGAAGTTCGGAGGGAACAGGAACAACTCGTCCAGCGGCTTAAACGCATTGCTTACCGCATAAATCAGTGGCAGGAGCATAAACGCGCCAAGAAACCCCAGGAACAGGAAGCTGACCACGCTCCCGTACAGAGAACGCGTTGTCGGCTTGCGCTTGCGCAGCCTGAACGGCATGATTCTGCTGATCGCCCATTTATTCTCCATAGGTCATTGCCCCACCTTGCTTAGTAATCTCTGAACCGTCTTGTTGATCCATAGCATGGCGACAAACAGGAAGGTCGCGATCGCGCTGGCATACCCCATCTCGAACCGGATGTTGCCTGCGTCCATCAGATGCGCAACGACGGTGTGAGCCGCATAATCCGTACTGGGAAAGCCGACCAGGCCGATAATGATATCGCTGGCCATGAAGGAATAGGTGATCGCCATGATCGACCCGAACATCAATTGCGGCTTCATCGACGGCAGCGTAATGAACCAAAGTTCCTGTATACGATTTTTGATGCCGTCAACGCTGCCTGCTTCATACAACGTGTTGTCAACGCCCTTGAAGCCGGCCACGAAGGACAGGAAACCGGTGCCAAGGCTCATCCATAGAACTGCGATAATGACGACTGTCATCATCGTTTTTGGATTTTGCAGCCACTGAACCGGTTCGTTCAGCATCCCGAATTTCAATAGTACACCGTTCACATATCCGTTGGCATCGCCCGAGAAGAGAATCGTCCAGATGAAGAACACCTGGCCGGTGATGCTGGGCGAGAAGAAGATAACGACGAGCGTAGACCGGATCCAGCGCGGCAGATCGTTCAGCAGCCACGCGACAAAGAAAGAAGCGAAGAACCCGACAGGCCCGGTGATTGCCGAGAACAACAACGTATTTTTAACGGCGATCAGGAACACGTCATCCGATACAAACAGCCTTGTATAGTTATCAAATCCGATAAATCGCGGCGCTTCGAGCATGTTAAAGTCGGTAAATGACAGCACCATCGCTGTAAGGACCGGCACTATGACAAATACGGTGAATATGATCGCATAGGGCGCCAGCAACAAGTAAGACACTTTCGATTTGCCTACCGTGACCAGGAACGCTTTCAAAGGTTTGCCTCCTTCCCTTGCCCTTCGTTCAATCTCTCATCCCGAACTCTCTTTGTTTCGTGCTTAATTCTTCATTAATGTATTTCACATAATCGAGAATGGCATCTCTCGGGTGCTTGAGCAACGTCCCCATGACAGCGGAGCGGAAAGCATTATCCACATGCCGGGGTGTGAAGTAACCGCCGGGAACCTCGGGCACGCCGACCACATCGTTCAATTGTGTGCGTATGACGTTATACTCGCTGACCGTCCAGGGAAGTCGGCTCAAGGCTTCGACATTCGCGGTCGGATAGCGTGCGGCGGCGCCTTGCAAATTTTCCATCTCGCGTCCGTACAGCTCCTGTACGTCGGCCGATGTCCACCATTTCAGAAACTCCCAGGCTTCTTCCGGATGATCGTTATTCTTCTTGAACATAATCGACGAGGTCCCGACGAAGGGAACCGAGCGATTGATCGTGCCATCCGGCTGCGCCGTTCCCGGCACAACGGTGAAGCCCCACAAGCCCTTGATCTCCGGCGCAAACACCGAAAGCATGTTGAACGCGGTATAATCCTGGATCGCGAGCGGCATCTCCCCCAGCCGGAACCGGTTGGCAAAGTCATAGACGAGCGGGATCTTATAATTCGAATAAAACGATGTCCACTCTTCGAATGCGGAGATCGCCACATCCGAATCGAGGTTGCTGACGCGTCCCCCGTCCCGGTACAGGGTTCCGCCCCTCTGCGAGAGCAGCATCATGAATGTCTGCATGCCCCCGTTCAACGTGCCGTATCCGCTATTTTCCACATTGGAGAAGGGCAGACCGATCTCCAGATTGTTTTCCTGCAGCACCGACATCACACGCAACATCTCGTCCCAGGTTGTCGGAGGTTCCAGTCCCAGATCGTCCAGAATGTCCTTGCGATAGAACATCAGCAGGAAAGATTGCGTCTCGGGCAGACCATAATGGCCGCCTGCCAACTCGTAAGGTACATTGGCGCTGGCGAGAAAGCGGTCCTGCACCTCGTTATAATCCGGAAACTGGGACAGGTCCATCAGTGCGCCGCGCATGGCATAGTTGACAGGATCGGCCATGCCCACCTGGATAGCTACATCCGGATTAATGCCGGACAGCACAGACGGCAGCAGACTGGCGGCTTGCACAAGCTTCAGATTGACGAATATGCCGGTCTGCGGCGTGAATGATTGCTCGATCATCTGCTTCACGACTTGCGCCTGGTCGCGGCCGGTCACCATCCACAGATCAATCGTATCCTGGCCTGCGGAAGTCGTGCCGATGGAATCGTAATCCTCGAAGAAGGATCCGAAAAATATACGGGTTTCATGCTTGATGCGTTCGAAGAAACTTGCCTCCGGCGCAGGCATGTGACCGTCAAGCTGACCTGCCATCAGGTAGTCAATCGTTAACGGTTGTTCGCTCAGCGTAAGAATCAATGCGGCAAGCCCTGCCATATTGGACTTGAAGCTGCTTAATCGCTTCGCAATGGACTCGGGCTTGCTCACGAACGATTCCAATTGGATGGACGCATTCTCGATGATAGCCGATTCGCTGCTTCTCGTGCCGTTCAATTCGACCATCTGCTGCGCCAACCCTTTAAGCGCCTTGGCCTCATGTTCGAACGTCACGATGATTTCGGGCAAATACTCATCAAGCGCATAGTCGCGATATACATCGGGCGTGGAGCCGGTGATGGCAATAATTTGCCGGTAAGCTTCGTTGAGGCTGGCGACAGATGCTTCAATCTGCCGAATGATATCCCCCAATCCGCCCAATACCGGTTCCAGGGTAATCACATGCTCGCCAGGTTCAAGCGCGAACCAGAACGGATCGCCGTTCTCATCGGCAAGCAGATTGTTTTTCCATTTGCCCGAGTATTGGAAGGGAATGACGGAAACTTCCGAGAACGGCACTTTGCCATCAATCATCAACCTGCGATACGAAATGCGGCCGGTCGCGATATTCTGTTTGCTTTTCAAAGCAATCTGATACAATCCCGCTTCTTCCACATTCAACGTCCAACTGATCTGTTGGCCCGGCTTCTTCCAGTTGAAGCCCCCCATGGCATTCATCGCAATCTTGGAGCCGCGATAAGGTGAAACCTTCGGTGACGAGCGGTCGCTGATCGGGTAGAGTGTAGGATCGTTGGTGTGAATCGCAGATTCGCCCTCGATCCTCTGCACCCCTGCGTCCACAGGCTGATAATCTTGCTGCTTCCATCGGTCCAATGCCTCTGCATAAGTGGGAACAGACGTCGGTGCCAGCAGGGAGATTGCACCGATCACCAGCTCTTCCCGCAACGCATTCAAGGTAAGCGTGTTCTGTCCCGCCTTGAAATAAAACTGGAGCGGCTCCAGATAAAACCCGCGGAGGTCGCGAAGCATCAAAGTTTGCCACTGCTCATAGGTTGTCTGGAACGGGCGGATATCATTGCCGCGCGGGTCCTGCTTGATCTCCGTCTTGCTTCTCCATAGCCGCGGGAAAGACAAGTCCCCGGCTTCTTTATAGGGAATTTCCCCGTTAACAAGCAAGGTCCGTTCAGGGTCGGAGCTCCCCTTATTCGTTGTGGAGTATTCGACTTGCAGGTTGTACAGTCCTGCCTGCGGAACGGTAATCTCATATACCACGGATGAATCGCCTTTTGTCAGCAGGCCGCTGCGCCCCTGAAAATTGTGCACGGGCTCCACATTGGAGGCGGATGCATAGGACATGACATCGATGGCTACAGGCTGCAACTGTCCATTCGCGCCTGCTTGCGATTCGAAGGAGGATAAATAAGCGTTGTAGTCAATCCCGGATGAATAGTTCTCCAGAATATGATCGTCTGAACGGGGCAGGTCGTTATTATGCGAGGTTGCCAGCGCCGAAGACGACGTCAGTGCAAAGATCAGAAGCAACAGCACAATACGTGCAAGCGTTTTCATTCCGCGCTTCCCTCCTTCCAGGTCATAGTGTTGAGACCTCTTTACCTAATTAATGATAGGCTTTTTATTTACTTATGTCAACATTTAAATTTATAGCGTATTTTCCCTTCGATTTCATTTGAGTAATGACTTTTCATATGAATATATTCAAATTTATTAACCCATGCCCAGGGGAAGACTAGTATAACGATCCATAAATAATGCAACTATATTCCCAAAAAAGTTTGTGGTGTAATGTTCATAAAACATTTCGACCGGAGAGATATCATGCCCTTCAAATCCAAGAAAGACGACAAAACCCGGTTACAGCACCTCAGCCACTGCGAACGTGGTCCCTAACCCGACAAAACCCGGTTACAGCATCCCAGCAACTGCGAACGTGGTCCCTAACCCGACAAAACCCGGTTGCAGCACCTCAGCCACTGCGAACGTGGTCCCTAACCCGACAAAACCCGGTTACAGCACCTCCGCGACTGCGAACGTGGTCCCTAACCCGACAAAACCCGGTTGTAGAGTATAACTAACGTTACTTCAGGATCGTTCTACTAGATCGTCTTCCCCTTGAACCGAAATCCTCTCATGCGGTCTATTTCCGCTTCGCTTCTCTCTTTGTACGAGCGCAAGTTCTCCATTCCGTATTGATCCGCGAGCTGCTGTACCGAAACGCCCGGGTCCAGGCTTCGCAACGTGAACCATTGCTCCCGCTCCATAAACATATCCTGCTCCACTTGACCTGCGTAATCTTTCAACAAAGCATCCCGCTTGGGAATGTTATAATTCTCGTGGAAGATCGACCTGTCCAGATCCAATGTAATTCGACTTATATTGATGCCGTCGGGGTTTCTGGAATAATGGATTTCCTTGCCCGTGATATCATACACAATACAATCGCTTCGCAAGGTTGAAGTCACAATATAATATTGATGGTTGATGGCATGGGCCTGAAGCGACATGCCGGCCGAATAGGCGCTGGGCCAAAGCACAAGCTCCGCGCCTTGCTGCGCCAACCGCTGCCATACTTCCGGAAAATTCGCATCGAAACAGATCGCCATGCCGATCTTTCCGAAATCCGCCTCATATACCGGTGCTTCGACGCCGCTGTCGACCGGAGGATCCATCTCAAACTCGGCCCAATACGGAAACACCTTGTCATAGATGCAAGCAATTTCGCCATTGCGGTCCAGGAGCACCGCCGAATTCAATCTCCGCTTATCCTCGGTTAACCGGAACATCGGATTGACGATATAAGTATGATATTTCTTGGCCAGGCGGGACATCGTCTCCATCAATTCGCCGTCGATCGGCTCCGCATCGTTGCCTCTCCACGTCTCCGGCAGCATGACGATATCGCAGCCTTTGGCTGCTTCTTGCTCGATGATGGCGCTGATTTCGCTGAGCGGCCGATTAGAGAAGCCGATGCTGACAATCTCGACAGGCCGGCCAATTTTCTTGTTATCCATCGATCTCACCCCGTTCATCGTTTTTAACAGCATAACCTACTATCCCCTGTTCGTAAAACCTCTGAGGTTGTCAATAATAATTTGAGCAGGTTTGTCTGCCGGGGCGACTCTCAGGCCAAACGTTGCCTCACCGGCGACCTTGCTGCCACCGCCATTTATCGGCAGCACGACGCGCCTGGTGGACATCGGGTGCAATCGAAGCTGCTCCCGGAAGCCGACGGTGTCGCCGTATCGGACGAACGCTTCGATCGTGACATCCGCGCCGCGGTCCATGACATCAAAAGCGATATGCGATAAATCCGGATGGTCGGCCAGGTAGGGAGCCAACGATTTGATCACCGCGGCATCGCCCTGTCCTGCCGGAATATCCCACAAGGCAGAGCCCTTTCCGTCGGTTACGCCTTCCGGATAAAGAACCATATGCAAGTTGCCATTCGTCCAGTTGCCATTGCTCCGGTAAGGTCCGAGCGTGCTCCCTGCAGCAACCCAACTGCCGAGATCGGCGTCCTCCAGACTATCCAGCAATACTCCCTTGTCCGTTGCCCATATCGCAGGTTGGCTGGTCAGTACATTGTCGCTCGCATAGGGGAAATCTTCCTGAAACATCCGGGTGAGCATCTGCAAATCAGCAGGCAGGATATATACCACGGTCTTGGCCGACAACGACTTGGCGTCCGGGCTTGGCGCCGCAATATTGCTGTGCAGGCAAGGACCCCAGCGGATGCCGAGCTCATACGGGTTGTCGCTTGCAGTTGCAATGATGTGCGAGTTATCGTCCGAAACCCATCCGACCGGGGCCAGCAACGCGGACTCTCCTTGACAGGTGAAATCCTCTGTCGTAAATCGCTGGATCCACGGCCCTTCTTTATACGGCTCATCCTGGTATTCGGCGCGGAATCGCTCTACGTCCGACAGCCACCTGAATCCTTTGTCCTTGAAAAATCCGAACGACTTTCTGGCCATTTCGAAGGCCGGGTGATTCTCTGTCGAGAACGCCGACGACTGCAGACAAGGCTCGTAGGAAAACAACGGCTCAGCGGAATCTATCGCCAGCTCGCTTTCGATCGAAACCCGATAGGGCTCCGGCACTACGCGCATCTTCAACGTGTAGGGAATATTCGGACCGGGAAGAAGCTTCGGCTCCAGGCACAGCAGCCCTTCGATATCAATGTTCAATACGCCGTCGCTCTCCCGGGTCACGAACTTCTCAGTGACACAATAATAGGAAATGCCTTTTTGATACGTGCCGGTGCGTACATTCTCGATATTGAGCGTAAGCTTGGGAATGTCCTTGAATACGCCGGAAGTAAAAACCAGAGTGGAAGTGTTATGAATGTTTTCAAGGCACTGCACCTGGATATTCGTCTCATTGGTCGACATGACAGCGTTCCCCCTGTTATCGTCTTGGTTGAATGGCAATATCAGCTTTCCCCGGGCTGCTCTGAATCGCCCTTCCGATGCGTGAACGTTGACGGATCGCTATATTGCCGGAAGATCGGGTTCTCTCCGCATACCATTAATCCTTGGCCCCAGTTGATATGCACATGCTTCGTGGGCAAATCGGCCGGATCACGGTACTGGAACAGCACGTTCCGACGCGGACGCGGACTCAGGTTGGCATTCGACCCGTGAACCGTCAAGTAATTGAAAAACAGCACATCGCCTGCTGCCGCCGGCATCGGAATCCCCATATCGACGGTATATTGTTTAGGATTGAGAAAAAATCGTCCGATATGTTCCATTTCCCCTGTTTTGTGAGATCCAGGCATCACATGCAGGCAACCGTTCTCCAGGTCGGCATCGTCCAGATGAACGCTCGCCGCCAACATCGTGTGCTGTTCGTGCGGAAAGTAAGGATAATCCTGATGCATCGGAAATACGGCGCCTTGCTCCGGCGGTTTCATCACAAGCTTTGTATGATGAAGCTGCACATTGGGCCCGATGATGGCGGACAGCACGGCCGCCATTCGGGGATGCAACGCCGCTCTCGCGAAAGCGGCGTCGTGATATTGCATATCGAGCATGCCCTTGATGACCAGCTTCTTCAACTGCTCCGGCGGGATGAACTCGCCTTCCCAAGCCGCATTCCTCGTATAATTCGCATCCGCCGCGCGTTGCAGCAGGCGATCGATGGCCGCTCTCATCTCATCTACTTCAGTTGGCGCGAATACGCCCCTGACGAGCAAATATCCATTCTGCTTATAGAACTCGACATCTTCCGGAGCAATCATCTTATCCACTCCCTCCACGTTGACTGGAATTCACCCTGCTGTTATTTGTCTTGCAGCAAGGACTGCGCCAATATGATCTCCGCAATCTCCATCGTTTTGAGAGCATCTGCAAAGTGGGAGGATGGAAGAGTGCCCGATTTGACACTGTCGATAAACTCGCGGTTTTTGGACTGAAACCCGGCATATACGAACAGTTCATGGCTGTCATTAAACGATTGGGCATCGTAGGCGATCCCGGTCGTGTCGCCATCGGCGTACAAGCGGGCCGGGCCCTCGTGCTCCGCTTCCACACAAATATTCGGGGCATGCATCTCGACATCGAATATCCGTCTGCCGCTGGACCAGCTATTGATCAAATACCCGGTAGAACCGTTATCGAAGTGCAGCGTTGCCGAAATAAAATTGATATCGGGCACCTGCACGCGCTTGGTTGCGCTTTCCACCCGTACGACTTCTCCGCCGCAAATCCATCTCAGCGTGTCGATCGCATGGACGGTGTCGCCCATCATATTATCCATCGCGCCTAGCAGCGGAACCATCGCGCTCTTGTAGAACCGGCATACCGCATGGGTAATCGGCCCCCGCTTCAAACATTCCCGATGCAAGTGTTGCACGAGCGGCGTAGAGCGGCGTTGAAAGCTGACCTGTGTGATGCAACGATGCTTCCCGGCCAGATAAACCAAAGAACGCGCCTGATGGATCGTCAAGCCGAACGGCTTCTCGATGTACAGATGAAGCCCCTGCTCCAGGCACCAGGCCCAAATATCGTAAAATAAATGCGGCTGCCCGATCGCATATACCGCATCGGGAGCCGTCTCCCGGACCATCGCCTTATAGTCGGTGTACCGGGCTTGAATGCCGTACTGACTGGCCGTACGCTCCAGACGAGCCGAGTCGAGATCGCAAATGCCCGCGATTTCGACATCCCTGAAGGAGCGGAGCGACGGGTAATGCACGCTATTGGCCATCGACCCGGCTCCGATGAATGCGATTCTGACTTTATCTCCGTTCGGTCTCTTCATGCCCGTTCTCCACCTTTACCATTCGGCGATCGATCCGTCCTTGTGCCGCCAGGCCGGGTTCTTCCAATCATGGCCGATCCCGGCCTGCTTCCGGACATATTCCTCGTTAATCTCGACGCCCAGGCCGGGTCCCTGAGGAATGGCTACATAACCGTCCTGATAATCAAATACGGTTCGATCCCGCAAATAATCGAGAAGGTCGTTGCCTTGATTGTAGTGGATGCCCAGACTTTGCTCCTGGATGAACGCGTTGTGTGCGGTCGCATCCAGTTGCAGACATGCGGCCAGGGCGATCGGACCGAGCGGACAATGCGGCGCCAGCGCGACATCGTAGGCTTCGGCCATGGAGGCGATTTTCTTGCATTCGGTTATCCCGCCCGCATGGGAGAGATCCGGTTGAATGATGTCCGCATAGCCATCGGACAGCAAATTCTTGAAATCCCAGCGGGAATACATTCTTTCCCCTGTAGCGATCGGAATATGGGTATGACGGGAGATTTCCCGCAGCGCTTCATTGTTTTCCGGCAATACCGGCTCTTCCAGGAACATCGGGCGATACGGCTCCAATTCCTTGGCGAGCACTTTGGCCATCGGCTTGTGCACCCGCCCGTGAAAGTCAATGCCGACATCGACCTTGCTGCCGACCGCCTCCCGAATGGCGGCAATGCGCGCCACCGCTTCGTCGACCTTCTCATAAGAATCGATATACTGCAATTCTTCGGTGGCATTCATCTTTACCGCGCTGAAGCCTTTGGCGAGCATATCTTTGGCCGATTGGCCGACATCGCTCGGACGGTCTCCGCCGATCCAGGAGTAGATGCGTATCTTATCCCGACAAGCCCCGCCGATCAATTGATGAATCGGCGCATTAAAAAACTTTCCTTTGATATCCCACAGCGCCTGATCGATCCCGGATATCGCGCTCATCATGACCGGTCCGCCGCGGTAAAACCCGGACCGGTACATCATGTTCCAGTGATCCTCGATGCGCAGCGGGTCCCGGTCGATCAGATAGGGCATCAACTCTCTCACGCAAGCGGCCACGGTTGCGGCTCGCCCTTCGACGATCGGTTCTCCCCACCCGTGAATGCCTTCATCTGTCTCGATCTTCAGAAACAACCAGCGTGGCGGCACTTGATACAATTCGAAGCTTTTAATTTTCATGTTCTGCCGTCCCCTTCACGCGCTATGTTAAATAATGCGGCTGTTGTTGCGGTTCTCGTAATAATCGGGATTGGACCCAAGCTTGTTCAGCACCGGCGCCGTAATGCGGTTTAACCGGTCGATCACATCCGGCGTCAGTCGACAATAGGCCCCTTGCACGTTCAGGTCCAACTGCTCGACATTGCGTGAGCCGACGATGGATGTCGCAATGCCCGGATTCGCAATGACCCAGGCGAGCGACAGGACGATGATATGAACGCCCAACTCGTCTGCAACGCCGCGAATTTCTTGCAATGCTTGCTCGATTTCTTGCTCTGCCCCCTCCTCGCCGTGACGGGTTCCTTGTCCCCGGCTGTGATGGAAGTGCCGCGAGCGCGTCTGCATCGGCTTCATCTCGTCAATCGAGCGATATTTGCCGGATAGCAACCCTTGCAGGAGCGGCATGTAGCTGATAACGCCGATCCGATTGTCCGCGCAGTACGGCAGTATGCTCTCTTCGATCGCGCGGGAGAACAAGTTGTACGCCATCTCGTTGGCAACAAACGGAACCCCGGTCTGTTTCACTTCTTCCATTTGCTGAATCCCGTGATTGCTGATGCCGATATAGCGGATTTTCCCTTGCCGCTGCAAATCCAGCAGCGCCTGGAACCCTTCCTGCAGGTCCGGAGGCCGGGCGATCCGCTCCCGATCCTGGGTGAAGTGCGCAACGGCATGGGAGGATATCGGCCAATGCAGCATGTACAGGTCGATATAATCGGTCTGCAAGCGCTTCAGGCTGTTGTCGCAGTGCTGTGCGAGCAACTCGGGATACATATTGGACGTGCTGATCTTGCTGCCGATAATCGCCTGTTCCCGTCTGCCCTTCAAGGCGAGGCCCAGCGAGGTCTCGCTGGCCCCGTCGTTGTAGACTTCGGCGGTATCGAAATAGTTGATGCCGCTGTCCAGCGCCCGGTGTACGACGCTATCGACATCTTGCTGATTTTGCGGGCCCCAGTAGGCGCCGCCGCCGAACTGCCAGCAGCCGAGTCCGAGTACGCCAAGCTCCAGGTCCGAACTCCCCAGCTTTCTTCTCTCCATCGTTCTTCGCTGCCTCCTCCGTGCCGGCAATTAATTCCGAACAACGCCTTTTTTCAAAATCAAATTTCCTTTAAATGCAGTATCTCCGGTAATGACGATGGCGAAAGCTTGCTTCGCCCTTTCATAGAAAGCGAACCGGTCGATGGATTCCAACCCGGCAAATTTGCCTGTCAACCTCTCAATCGTCTCCCCATACACTTCCCATACTTTCGGGGCCTCTTGCCCGGGCAGCAAGGACATGACGGCATAAGGCTGTTCGACTGCGTAATCCAGAGGGAACAGCGGCAGCACGGCTTCGAGGAAATCGATAATCCGGTGACCGTCCGCCCTTACCAGACGCTCGGCGCAAGTGACAGCCGGGAAATTGCCATCCGCCAGCACGAGTTCATCCCCGTGGCCCATCTCCATCAGAATCTTCAGCAGCTCCGGCGACAAGATCGGCGGTATCCCGATCAACATCCGCTTTCCCTCCTTATAACTGTCTCCTTCTTACAAATTGTAGATCGCTCTGGCGTTCTTGTGCATGATTTTGTCCGCGAATGCCAACGCCCGCCGCTCGTCGAAGTATCCGTCGTTCACCTTGTCGGACAGCACCTTGGCCAGCACATGCCGGAACGCAAGCGAGGCGCCTACCGACTCTTCGGAGGTTTGGCAATCGCCGCCCCACGTAATATTCCCGGAGTTGGGAAGCACTTCGATATAGGTGTGCAATGCCTCTATGGCGCTCGTGGTCGAAATCAACGGCAGCCAGTTAATATCCAGCACCACTTGGCTATAATTGTGGGCAATTCCCGCCGTCTCCTTGACCCAAGGGAATCCGCCGTGAAATAAGACGAATTTCGTCTTCGGGTTGCGCGCGATATACGGCTCCAGCAGCATCGGATTCGAGCCGGACAGCTTCGCCAGCCCGGTGTGAATCTGGATCGGCAGCTCCAGCGCGGCGGCCAGTTGGGCGGCCAGAGACAGGACATAATCGCCGAACTTCAATTTCTCTTGCTCGGTGATCGTCGCAGGAGACTTCCCATATATCTCCAATGCCTCTTTACGCTCGACAGGCTGGATGCTGAGCGTCCGTTGATAGGCGATGGCGCACTTCAGCGCGGCAATGCCCGGTCGTCTGGTGCGCAGCTCGCCGGCAAGCGCTTCTTCGAAGCCGTCCAGGGTGTTCACCTCGCCCGCGAGCGACTTTGAAACCTCTTGCATGACGAGCTCCGGAGTGTAGGCATATGCCCATTGATCGATGCGATATACCGGGGTGATCATCTCCGGACGTCCGACATCGCTGCCTGTATTCCAGAAGCAGTCCTCCAGCAAGCGAATATACCGGCCATGCTGCTGCAATAGCCGAATATGATGGCCTTCCTGACTATGCGCCTCTTGAATGCGTCCGGAGATCTCATCCCAATTCAATTCCGTTATCGGGTCGGCGCCGTAGATCCGCTGGATGGCTTTCTCCAGCCAGACATAATACGAATTATTTCGGATGCGATCCAGCCATTGTTGCCGTTCTTGCGCCGTGCGGTCCTTGGGGAGCCCCCACCACGCTGCGTAGGAGCTTGCAAAGAGCCGGTCCAGATCAAGCGCCCGGTGGAATTCGTCCTCCCGATGATGTTCATGCGTGCTGAAAATATCGGTCTGATCGACATAAGCCCGAATCGATTGCAATGTCCCAGTCATATCCATCCCCCTCTATCCGCGAAGCAAGCTTTGCGCCAGAATTTTCTCCGCAACCTCCATCGTCTTGATCGCATCGGCAAAATGCGAGGCCGGCTGCGTTCCTGCCTTCAAGCAATCGATGAACTCGCGATGCTTGTTCTGAAATCCGCCATAAACGTACAACTCGTCGCTGCCGGAAACCTTCTGCGCATCGTACTCGATCCCCTTGGTGTCGCCGTCCGCGTACAGAAATCCTCTCGTTTCATGCTCCGCTTCCGCACAGATGTTGGGCGCATGCATCTCGACGGCAAAGATCCGGCGGCCGCTGGACCAGCTGTTGATCAAATAACCCGTGGAGCCGTTGTCGAAATGCAGCGTTGCCGAGATAAAGTTGATGTCGGGCACGCCAACCCGCTTCGTCTCGCTTTCAATTCCTACCACTTCCCCGCCGCACATCCAGCGAACCGTGTCGATCGAATGCACGGTATCGTCCATCATCCGGTCGCGCGCGCCCAGGAACGGCGTAATATCCGATTTGTAAAATTTGCATACCGCATGCGTGATCGGCCCGCGCTTCAGACACTCATCGCGCAGTTGCGACACCATTGTGGAACTGCGGCGCTGAAAGCTGACCTGCGTTATGCAATTGTGCTTCTCCGCCATATGCACAAGCGCTCGTGCCTGGTGGATCGTAATGCCCAGCGGTTTCTCGATATACAGATTGATCCCTTGCTCCAACACCCACATCCATACGTCATACAAAATGTGAGGCTGGCCGATCGCATACACGGCATCGGGCTTCACTTCGGCAACCATCTTCTTGTAGTCGGTGTAGCGGTTGGCAATGCCGTATTTGTCCGCCGTCTTCGTCAATGCTTCCGTATTGATATCGCAAATGCCGGCAATTTCCACATCCTGCAAGGAAGCCAGCGACGGGTAATGAACGAAGTTAGCCATCCAGCCTGCTCCGACAATGGCAACTCTGACTTTGGATCCGCTTATTTGGCCCATGAAGATACCTCCTTGTCTCTCGAAGCCTCAGTCCGATGGAACAGCGATTTCACCTGCGCAACATCCAGCGCCAAATATTCATCAACCTTGTCCTCATCCGTATACTCGGCCGTCATGGTAACAACGCCATTATAGCCCCGCTTCTTCAGATAGGCTGCAACACGAGGCCATGACGCCATTCCGTGACGGCCCAGCGTGAAGTGCCGTTCCCATTCCGCTTGCGCCGCTTCCGGCCCGTTGGTCCGTTGATAGAAGGCGTTCTTCAAGTTTACCATGCCCAAACGCGACCATACGATGTCCAGGCCGTGCTCGGGCGCTTGACCGGTTAATCCGTCATGAGCCGAATCCCAGACCGCTGTAATATAGTCGCTCTCGACACCCTCCAACAAATGAAGCAGCCCCATGGCGCTGATGACGCTTCCGCCATAATGCTGTTGAACGCCAATCTTGACCTTGTATTTCTCGCACAAGGGCACCAGCGAATGGAGATATTTGCGCTCTTTCGCTTCTGAAGCCGTATACCCGATATCGTGGGAAATGTTGGCCATGATTCGGATCATCGGAATGGAAGCCGCGGCGCATGCCTCGAACACGCGCTCATCCGGTGTACTCGCTACGCTGAAGATGGATAAATTATATTTGGCCAGTTCGCCGGCTACTCTCGGCAATTCCTTGTCAGCGCGAGCCGGGTCTGCCTGGTACCCGTCACGGAGCGGGAATTCAATCCCGTCGAAGCCCAATCGACTGATTTTCTCACCGATTTCAGCAATCGTTTCCGTTTTCCACGGCTTCGTAAACACCGAAAGTTTAATGTTTGAGTTTGACATTGTGTGCAAGTCCCTCCGTTTGCCTTTTATCTATTCTTTACGCTTTCCATGTCGTCTGAACGCCGTTTTGTCGTCTGCTTGGTGTTCCCGGTACGACATCTTCCCTGCGCCTCAGCCTCCTTTCCACTATTGGATCGTAATCAGCGCTTCTGCTTGTTGACCCAACGGCACGTCGCCGACTGTTATATCCGCGCCTATTCTTGCCCGGTACTGCCGCTTGCCGGCGGGGAGTTTCACGGTAAACGCCACCGTATGTGTTTCTTTAGGCTGAAGCTGAATGGCAGCGGCATGTTCTGCCATCTGCCATTCCGTCGGAAATACAAGTCGGACCTGCACCTTTTCCGCCTGGAGAAGCGGGTTGTCCACTTCGACTTCCAGCGTAATCTCCCCGCCATCGCCGGCGGTTTGCTGATAAGGATATATCCGGGCGCAAAACCCTTCTGCGCCCATATCGATCGTCTCGACAGGAAGCAATTGATAGTGCAATTGCTCGAGCATTTCTCCGTTGTCACGAAGAAGTTCCAAATAACCGGGCTCGACGAAGAGCGGCGGCCAGTGTCCGGAAATGATCAATTCGGGCTGAAGCTGCAGGTAGAGGTTGCCGCTTGCGGTGAAATCGTTTGACCGGAAGCGGTTCTTATACACGTAGTTCCAGAGATCGCCCGAATTGGCTTGTTGATCTCCGATCGCCACGACGCGTTTGCCGTCCGCTTCGAATGCAATCGCGACGGCATTCAGCGCATGCCCGCCTTGCTCGTACAGCGTAAACTCATACTCTTCCCAGGTGAACGGCGCGCCCAGCGGCACAACCCGGTCTACCGGTATCGGGTCGAACCAGAGGCACGGCAAATCGTAACGCTCCGGGCGTTCCAGAATATCCGCAAAATTTTCCGCTGCCCATACGCTTGTGCCTTCTACATCCCGCAGCAGGTTTAATCCGGCAATGTGATCGTCGTGATAATGGGTAGGCAATGCCACATCGATCTTTGTGACGCCGAATTGTCTTTTCAAAGCTTCAATATTATACAGCCAAGGACGGCGGGACGACCGGTCGTAACCGGCAGCGCTGGCGACGACTCTGAAATCGTACCCGAAATCGATCACCAGCGCCTTGCCGCTATCGGACAGCAGCACATAGGAATTGGAAACCGAAGTGGCATTCAGCAGCAGATGAGGAGTAATCGATTCAAACGGCTTGTCGCGCAATGGCAGGAAATCGCGATTCGACTTGCGGAGCTCCAACAACCGGTCGAATCGTTCCAGCAGTTGATCGATCGTAGGCCCGACGGGCGCGATCGGCTCGCCATGGGAAGGCAGCAGCACATCGGGCGCACGGTCCTTCAGGTCCAGCAACGACAGATAGCCCGACACGATCCCTTCATCGCCGTGATACGTCCACTGGGTGGCCGACATCGACCACACCTTGCCGGGACCGTAGATCAGATCGCCTGTAAAGGCAACGCGGCTGTCTTGCTCCTGAACAAGCAAGGTTATCGACCCGAGCGTATGACCAGGCGTCGGAATCACCTGCAGCTTCTTGCCGCTGAAGGCGTGGACGGCGTAATCCTTCAACGTCCCCCACACAGGAACGGATTCCAGCAACGAGAAGCGGTCCTGACGAACATTGTAATTATTGTAGATTTCCCTGGCTTGCCAACGTTCGTCCACATGATGGAACCAATCCTGCTCGGCGTGCGGCACCCAGATCCGAATGCCGGCTGCCGCAGCGCGGGCCAGGCCCTGGCCTTGATCGCGGTGATGATGGGTCATCAGCACATCCGTAACGGTCAGCACCCCGATTGAGCTCAACTCGTCAAGCACATCGCCGGAGCCGAAATCGATCAAGGCTGCCCGGTCGCCGTCCCTGATAATATACACATTGCATGTGTCCCGATAGAGGTATATAGCGTCGGTTATCTGTTGTAAGCGCACCCGTTTCGCTTCCTTTCCCTGGCCGTTATGAATGAGGACCCATATGCTTTCTCAAGAATACAAGCGCCTTGGTGACCGCATCGTCATTCGTCTCTGCGGACAAGCCATGTCCGACACCCTCGTATTGAAGAAACTCATGTTCCACGCCGACGCGCGTGAATTCCTCGGCCATGATGACCGATTGCTCGAAGGGCACGTCCGTGTCCTGATCGCCATGAATCAGCAGGGTCGGAGGATAGTCGGGCGTTACGTTGCGAATCGGGCAATAAGGATCGAATGCGCGCGGCTCCGTCTTCGGATCGTGGCCGGCGACGACGTTTGGCCACAAGCCGTTTTGCCGACAATATAAGTACAGGTTGCCCTCGCGAGGTTCGGGCGGCTGCCGGTTGTAGAATTCGTCCGGCTCCGCATACCACTTGCCGGCGACATCTCCATACCCGTAGAAGCTCACGAGCGCGAGCGGCCGCGGCGCCACGCAGAACCCGGCCATCAATGTCAAATAGCCGCCTGCCGAGGAGCCGATGACTGCGATGCGGTCGGGATCGATCCGGAACAGCTCGGGGCCCTGTTCGCGAACCCAGCGATAGGCGTCCTGCAAGTCTTCTATAATAGAAGCCAGTTTGACTGCGGGAGCAAGACGGTAATCGATCGAAACCACAACATATCCGTCATTCACATAACGCGTGCGTTCTTTTTCACCAAGATTGTCTCTGCTCCCGCCCATCAGACAGCCGCCGTGAATCCAGATCACAACCGGACGAATCTGATCGCCATCGGCTCTGAACACGTCCGCCTGAATGCTGACGCTTCCAACCGTCTTGTAAGTATACGTTTTCATGAAGGTGCGTCCTCCCTCTCGCTGGCGCTTTATTGGAAACCGATATGCTTCTTCAAAAATGCAGCTGCCCTGGCGATGGAATCTCTGTAGCCTTCGCCCAGACCATGCCCGGCTCCCGGATATCGCACCAACTCGTGCTCCACGCCGACTCGCGCGAGTTCCTCTGCCATCATGGCCGATTGCTCGAACGGCACGTCCGTGTCTGCATCGCCATGCAGCAGCAAGGTTGGCGGATAGACCGGCGTTACGTTGCGAATCGGGCAGTACGCATCGAAAAACCGCGGATCCGTCTTCGGATCGCGACCGGCGACTTCCATCGGCCACAGGCCGTTCTGCCGGCAGTACGGGTAGAACACGCCGCGCGTGCTGAAATGCTCCTTCTCCGCCATCGAGATTTCCTGTGTGCCGATTGAAGTCGGGCTGTAAGCCTCCTCCGGGGTGATGCGGGGACTCCGGTTATAGAAGTCGTCAGGCTCCGCGTACCATTTGCCTGCGATATCGCCGTATCCGTAGAAGGATACAAGCGCGCGCGGCCGCGGCTTCACGCAAAATCCGGTCATTAACGTCAAATAGCCGCCTGCCGAGGAGCCGGCGACCGCTATGCGTTCAGGATCGATCCGGAACAGCTCGGGCCCCTGTTCGCACACCCAGCGATAGGCATCCTGCAAATCTTCAATAATATATGGAAGCTTTGTTTCCGGGGCAAGCCGATAATCGATCGATACCACGACATACCCTTCGTTCACGTAAATCTGCCGCTCGTGCTCGCCCAGATTGTTCCTGCTGCCATTAATTAATGCGCCGCCATGAATCCACATGATAACAGGACGAATCCGATCGTCATCGATTCTGAACACGTCCGCCTGAATCATGCAACTGCCGACTGTCTTGTACGTATACGTACGTTCTAACATGATGCACCTCGTTTCCCTTCGCAGAATGCTCTTCATTCTGACGGATACATCATACTATTCCGCGGACACTTATGTCAATATTAAAATTATATAGACAACTTTCAAGTGAATCTGCCCGCACGCACAAAATAATCATCTATATTTTAGTTAACAACTCGACATTATTTTCTATTTTATAATCATTAAATCCACTTTTATCTGGCATTATAGGACAGTCTTCATTACGGAGCCAGTGTTTTATCCTTGCAATACTCGCAATCTCTGGTATAATTTATTTCAAGCTTAACTTCTGTTAAGATTTTAATCAGGGAGCAGATTAATTGATGGCCAGAGCGAACACTACCAAAGATCAAAAAGGAACCAAAATCAACATCATTCAAGCTCTACGCATTAACGGCCCCGTCGCCAGAATAGAATTGGCCCGGTTAACCAACTTAAGCAGGGCCACCATCTCTATTGCCATTTCCGAATTGATTGAAGCCGGCCTTGTTCAAGAAACCGAGTCCAAGTATTCGACCGGCGGAAGACCCGCCACCATACTTGAACTCACTTCTTATTCCAGGATCATAGTCGGCGCCGATTTCAGCAATAACCAATGGACTTTGGGCGCTTTCGACCTGCTCGGCAACGTCATTCACAAGACGATTATTCCAGTGCCCGGCAATTCTCCCATCAACACGATCCATGCATTAATGGATCATCTGAACGATTTTCTGAAACAAATCGACACAAAACCCATTGGGCTGCTCGGGTTGGGCATGCCGGGATTGGTGGATATCAAGCGAGGCGTCATTAAAGGGGCCTATGATTTGGGCTGGTATGACATCGATATCGCCAATATGATTCAGGAGCAATTCAATTGGCCGACCATCGTCCTGAACCGGCACCGTGCGCGGGGATTGGCGGAATGCCGATTCGGCTCGGGCAAAGAGTTCGCCCATCTTGTTTATATCGGAGTAGGCACGGGGATTTCCGCCGGCATATTCAACAATCGGCAACTGTTATTCGGCGCAGTCGGCGGAGCCGGCGATCTGGGGCACCTTACCATTGACCCGAATGGCCCGTTATGCCCATGCGGCAACTACGGCTGTCTGCAAGAGTTAGCTGCCGGACCGGTTATGGAGCAGGAATTTCGCATGCGGTTAAGATCGGGAAGAACCTCTTCCATTTACACCACGCCGAGCTATGACCTGCAGCATATTAAATCGGAAAACATATGCGAGGGCGCGGACAATGGGGACGAGCTATGCATGGAAGTCGTGGAGAAGGTCGCAACCAACCTGGGAATTGCCATGGCGAACTTGATCAACTTGTTAAACCCGGAAGCGATCATTCTCGGCGGCCCTATTCCTGTCAATTGTGATTATTATGTCAAAATCGCTACTAAAGTTATGCATCAACGGGCAATGAGTCCGTTATCGGCCAATGTGGTTGTCAGAAAAGGAATCATCAACGAGATGGGTGGAGCGCTGGGCGCCGCCAATTTCGCACTTGATCAGAATATGGAATTCTCCCTGTTTGATTCCAATTAAGGGAGTAGTGCCCAATGAACAATTTCTACGAGCCTGACAAAGTGAAACAGGAAGTTCCCATGGAGCCGATCCCGGATGAAGTACGGGCATTGTACTTGCGGCCCGGAGAGCTGTTGGCCATCCAGGAGCGGTTCCCGGTCGCCTATCAGCCGCTCGGCACGGTAGAATGGCACGGCAGACATAACCCGCTCGGCTGCGACTCATTTAAAGCCGAGCAACTGTGCATGGATGCCGCGAAGCTAACGGGCGGCGTTGTTATGCCGACCATCCATTTCGGCGTGGACCCCTGTCGCGATCTCGGTCACGGTATGGGGATGGGCATGGATGCCGCAGCCGGCTTTCAGCTTCCGGGAACATTCTTCCAGACAGAGAGCGGGCTGCTCCGCTCGTTCCTGCTGAATGCATGCCGCAACTACTTGAATCGCGGCTTCCGACTGGTCGTCCTCGTTTCCGGGCATAATCCATCCGACCAGCAGTCGCTGATGAACGAGATTTGCTATGCAATGAAGACGCCGGACGGTCGCGAGCCCGTATGCTGCACGATGGAATATGCCGTGATCGAACCGGGAAACCCGCATCGGCAGGCCGACCATGCCGCCGGTTACGAGACGAGCATGATGCTGCATTTGCACGGAGATCGGGTGAACATGCGAGCGAACGATGAGCAACTGCGTCCCGATTTGGGCGTTGACGGTCGCATGCCGGTTAATGAAGCAACCGCGGCGGAAGGAAAAATCTGCTTCAACCTGCAAATTGACGGATTGGCGAAATTCGCGCGCGAGAAGCTGGCCAATCTGAGATGACATGCGAACCCTAATTATAGTTTACTAGATGTCTTCATAATTCCTATTCGTTATTCACGATTGCAAGCGCTGACTTCATGTAACCGAGTGCGTAAGCCATTCCCGCATGCCATGGCGCATCGCAAGTCATCTGCGGCGTATGATCCGGGATTAATACGCCTGCAAAGCCGTTCTTCTTGAATATACGCAGAGCTTTGATCATATCGATATCGCCCTCGTCCACGAATACTTCCTTGTATTCAGGCACTTTGCCGATTACATTGCGAAAATGCACATAACAGATCTTATCTTGCCGGGTGTAGCGCTCAATCACCTCATAAAGATTGCCCTCTGTCATCTCTTGCGTAGTTCCCATGCACAAATCCAAGGCATTCGCGTGGCTCGGCGCCATTTTCAGCAGCTTATCATACAGATTCGGCTGGTATACAAGACGAGGCGTTCCCCGAAGCGTCGGCATCGGTGGATCATCCGGATGATAGGCCAGACGAACGCCGGATGCTTCGGCTACGGGCAGCACTTCGTTCAGGAAATAACCTGCACGGCTCCATAGCTCTTCTACCGTGATTTGCGGTATGACCCCCTTCGGCGCGTCCGGGTCATATGTCATATTCCATACTTGGCCGAGCGGGATTGGCGTCTTGTCTGCCGCACTGCCGGGCATAAAAGAGATTGAAGTTGCCCCGCCTCTTGCATGCTCGCCCTTCGAATGCCCCCACACACCGGCTATGCTGAAGTTATAACCCATGACCGGGATGCCCGCCTTGCCAATATTGCGTATGAAGGCTTTCAACTGCTCGATTTGCTCCCGCTTGCGCGGTCCGTCCAGCAGCACATCGTACCAGTGGGCCGGGTCGAAATTTTCAATCGCGTATAACTCCAGCCCTTCTTCATCGATTTCCGCTTTCAGCCTGCTCAGAAATTCATAAGACCAATCTTCCAAATTCCCTCTTGTTACCCCCCAATTGCTGTCAGCGTCTGTGGAGGGAATGCCGTCCCGGGACATATTCGACATATAGTCTACCAGATGCACGATAATGTGCGTACACCCTGCTTGCTTGGCAAAACGATAATTTTCGCGTGTCAGCATGTGACGGTATAGCCCAAGGCCCAGTTTCATTCCGATCCCCCTCTCTGTTCCAACTTCAGCTCGACCTCGTCGCTGCTTGTCGTCGGACACCAGAATTTCTCCACGTAATCCACAACGAGCTTTGTGCCCTCCTCATGGCTCACGTAAGGCGGCTTCGCAGGGTTGTACATGGCGTCAGTCAAATCCCGCACAAGTACGCAGGATATACCAAGCGGCTTCATCCTCGTAATGCCGAATGTGCGATTCAGGATGCACATATTCGTATGAACGCCAACGTAGAGCATTTGGCGAATGCCATGATTCCTCAGGTATGCATAAATAAGTTCCCCTTCATCTCCGGCAACGATATCTCGTGATTCGTCGATGCGGATCCCGCTGTGCTGCCTGGTCCATACCGTTCGGTTGACCTCGCTTTCCGGTTCCCCGGTATCGGAGCCTCCATCGCTGTCGTCAATGGGCAGCGGTATGCAAGGTATCTTTACTTCCTGTGCCGGGGCGGGCACGGATTCCGTTGCCAGCAGTCGCAGCCTGGCCGGCGATTCCGCGTAGAAATCCATCGTGTTCGAAGGCGCATGTACGATCGTAACGCCGGCCTGCCTGCAACGAGACACGAACGCATCGATCGCCGGCACCATGGCAGCCGACCTCATGGTCGCGCCATGAGACCAATGCCGGTCCCACATATCGGAGATGAGGATTGCCGTTTCAGCGGCGCTCCATTGCGCTTTTTCCGTCAACGTCTCCCATACGCTTCGACCGTCCGCCTGAACCGTCAATTGTTGGGTATGCAATTTAAGGCTCATTTGCCCGGCGCCCGTTGCCGACGTATTCTGGGGTTGGCTGTTCACTGGAAAAATCTCATCCCTTCGTTCATGTATCTTAGACTTTAGTCGGATAAGGAGATGAAGCTGGTCTTCATGCGGCGGATACTTTGACGGTACTGACTTGGTGTGCGCCCGAAGCTCATCTTGAACATCTTGCTGAAATAGGCAGCATCCCCGAGCCCGCATTGCTCCGAGATGAGCTCCAGCGTATGGTCGGACTCCTCCAGCATTTGTGCGGCTTTGCGCAGTCGCAGCGATTTGAGCATCTGCATGGAGGAGACGCCGAACATCTTCTTGAAGGCGCGATTGAAGTACCCGGGGTGCAAGTACAGAAGCGCCGCCAGCTCTGCCCTCGTGATCTTGTCTCCGAGATGGTCCTCCATATACTTCACCACTTGAAGGAAGCGCTCCCCCTCCGCATGCTTGGCGCCCGGACGTCCCGGACTTCCCGCAGCGATCCAGCTCGTCACGATCAGATCGAGAAGCTGAAGCGTCAAGCTGAATGCCCTGTAGTCGCGCAGCGGCGATTGTTCCCCCTCCCATACGCTCATCAGTTCTTCGAATATACGGGCATATCCCGACGCATCAAGAAGCTTGACAATTTGCGCAACCGGAAACCGGTGAAAAAACGGCAGTTGGGTCGTGTCCTTCATGTCGATCAACATCCATAGATGGATGCCTCTGCCCGTTGCGGCTTCGCTGAAGGGAACATGAGGCGGATAGATCATCACATCGCCCGAATGCGCGAAATGGACGTCTCCTTCCGTTCTCGACTCTACCTGCCCGTCGAGAACGAAGGAGACCGTCCAATAAGGCTTGATCATATCGAGGCGGAACTCGTCATATGCGGCCCGTTCCACATGGTAAAGAGAGAAATCGAACTGCTCTCGAACACTTAGCCTTGCGCGCATATGACTGCCTCCCTTCGCCGGCCGGCCTGCTCACCCGGGCACGCTCATCCGATTCATCTCAATACCGCCCAATTCGGATGTCGCGACAGTCTGTCCTCCATGTCGCGGTAAGCTTCCATCGTGCGGGCAAGCTTGCCGTATACGTCGCCGCCGATCGAGAAGCCCTGGAAGCCGAGCGGGCCGCGGTAACCGTTCGCAGACAGCAAGCCAAGCACGTGAAAATTGTCCAATTGCCCGTCGCAGATCGGTTCGATCGTCGCATCGGAGCCCCCGATCCCGTGCCCTTCGCGCACTTTGCGGCTGCCGCACAAGTTTACCGATTTCAAGAACGGAGCGGCTTCGCGAATAACCTCCCCGATCGCGCGGTTGTCCATTGCGAACCAATGGAAGGTCGGCAGCGTCATGCCAAGCAGCGGATGGTCGATCGTCCGGCAGAGCCGAACTGCGTCCCCGCACCTCTCCAGCCAGCAATGGATGTGAGGATAGAGGGCCAATGCAATCCGTCTCGGCGCCGCGACTGCCAGCAATCGCTTGAGCCATTCGATCGCAAGCGGGTCGCCTGCCGGATCGGAAGGCGATGCGATATTGGCGTTCACGACGTTCAGCTCCACCAGCTTGCATCCTTCCATCGTTTCCAACAGCCGCATGATCCTGGCATTATTTCCTTCGTCCGGCCCCTTGGCGACGTCCAGCGTCACGTATACGGCAGCGACATCCAGGCCGTATTTCTCTTGGACGAACGGAATCTGCTTGGCGTCATCCCAGGACTCATCGTCCCACAGCGTAAGATAGGCCGCATCGTAACCGATCTCCTTCAGTATCTCGCAGCGCTGGTCGAAGCCGTATACACCCTGGGAGTGGTAGAAAAACGTGTCCATCGCGTACAGCGTATACACTTAACCGCCCCCCGGATCTGCTGCAAGCGATACCGTGACCGGCCGACCACCGGCCGCGCAATCATATACCGCTCTCAGGCATCGGAAATTAAAAACTGCGCGCTCGTCCAGCAAGGCGGGCGTCTCCCGCCCATTCACCGCTCCATGGAAATAAGCAAGCGGCTTCTCCAGGTAAGTGAATCGCTTGTCGATATCCGGCGTGCGCTCGTGTACCACCCTTCGGCCTTGCTCGTCCACGGCCACCGTCATGCGGGCGGAATCGCCGAAGCTAAGCCAATCCCAGTTCACCGCTCCCCGGCTTCCTTCGATTTCGGCAAGCTGCAGCTCTTCCCCGTGCGTGCACGCGGCCCGTTCGTAAGTCACGTGGATGTGACGCCCGTCTTTCATATGATACACCATCGCCGCGCCGACATGCTGCTCTACATCGAACGGTGTCTGCAGCGGATCGAAGTCGAGTGCCGTTTCCGGATTCGCCGTCCATGCGGACAGCACCTCCACCTTGACGGGGTTCAGCACATCGTTCAGACAGGCGAAGTCGTAAGGTCCCCAGTCCATCAGCACGCCGCCGCCGCTCATCCTTTTGTTCAGAAACCAGCGGGACTGCGGTTGATACTCGACACCGGAACGCGAGCGGTTCGCACGATGCACGAAGCGGACGCGGTATACGTCGCCGAGTTCATTCGCCCGCAGCATCTCCTTGACCGCTTCGTTCGTCGGGATGCCCAGAAACCGGCTGCTGCAGCAGCCCAGCCGACGACCGGCCGCTTGCGCCGCCTCCAGCAGCAGGTCCGCTTGCGCCGCGTCCATCGCCAGCGGCTTCTCGCACAGCACGTGCCGACCTGATTGCAGCGCAAGCAGCGACAAGGGATAATGCAGCGAAGGAGGCGTCGTGACAATGGCGATATCGTGCGGGTCCGCCGGCTGTGCGAGCATCGTCTCCGCCGACTCGCATGCGATCGCACCCGGATAATCGTCGAGAAACCGGGCGAGCGCGACTTCATTCGGATCTGTCACATACAACCGGATCGCATCTGCGCCATCAAGCTTGGCTATGGCTTGGGCATGTGTTCCGGCGATGAAGCCCGCGCCGATCAAATAAATGTTGGTTGTTCCCATCTTGTGTTTGCCCTTCCGTCCTCTGAGACTTACACCGCGTCCTCGTCTTGAATTTTGAGGTTGGACGCATCCAAGTGCTTTTTCCCGTCCTTGGCGACAATCATCTTCTTGAACGTCTTTCCATTCTTCGCGTTCTTCGTATGCGTCGGGAAATATTGCACAATGTATCCTTTGCGCACCGTGTCGCTCACGTTCGGACCGCTGCGGTGAAACAACAGGGAGGAGAACACGACCATGCTGCCCTTCTTCAGCGGCACCGGCGTGCCCGGATCCTCGCCGAAATAGCATTGCCAGCCGATCGGCGTATTCTTGTGTTCCACGATGCCTTGCTTGTGCGAATCTTTCATGATCCAGATGCAGCCGTTCTCGATCGTCGCGTCCTCGAGTGCGAGCCAGCACGTCACGTATTGTTCGGACAACACGTTGCCATAGCCATTGTCCTGGTGCCAAGGGAAATCTTTAAGCGTCTCCGGCCGCTTGTATACCGCTTGATCCCAATAGAGGGCGATATCCGGGCCGAGCAGGCGCGTGGCAATATCCACCAGCCGGTCGTCGGCGACGAAATTCTGGAACGACTCGTCCTTCTTCACCAGATGGGCCGTAAACGTAATTTCCTTCACTCGATTGATGCCGCTTTCCGTATTGCCGCTGCTCAGCATCGCTTCCTCTTCCGAGCGGACAATGCGATCGATCTTGCCGGTAAGCGCGTCCATTTCGGCAGTTGTAAACAGATCCTCCAAAATAAAATAGCCATCTTCTTCAAACTGATGCACTTGCGCATCGCTCAACATCGATCAACAACTCCTTTTCGGCTTTCTCACTTCTCAGCATAACGGGAGAAGCGGCAGCGATACTACGGCAAAAAGAAACCTAATCTTGTACGATTCGAACTTCGTTTGCAGATTATGATGGCAGATTTGCCCCATTATCTTTATCCTGTTCGAATGAGCGCTGCGCTTTACTAATTTCCGTCCAAAAATGGTCAAGCTCCTTCTTCGCGACCTCACGCACTTGAACTATTTCCGTTCCCATCAGATCAGGCGTCCATTTACGTCCCAGATTCGCATGCACGATCTCGTCCGCCCAATCATAATCCTGAAATTGCGCCATTAACGGATGCTTCGCCTCGTCCCGGCACCACTCATACTCTTTCTTCTTTCCCTGGCTAACCATCGCGCCTTCTTCAATGCCGATGCTGAGCCATGCGTATTGGGCTGCGGGAATCTTCTCGGCGTTAACGTCGTAATCCGATGTGTATTGCGGCCGGCTCATCCATTCATGACCGTCTGCCTCCAGGGCGGCTTGACCGAACATCGCATGGCGCGCTTCGTCCCAAATATGCCTCGCAAGATCGCGATAGAATGACCATGGCATGTTTTTCTGACTGTAGAGAACCCCGGCAATCAGATCGCAAGCCGTCATCTCTTCCTGGCGAACGCGCATTTTCATCACAAGCCCGCTTTGCACCGCATCTGTCGGATGGTCGGCGATCCCTGTCCGCGCCCAGGTAGTCGGGCCCATCTTGCGGGGATCGCGGGAGGAGCGATTCGGAATGATGTAAGGTGCAAGCGACCGCGAACGGCGCGGAATTGTCGTGCTTCGCTCTTGATCTGCGGCTATCCCGCCCGCAGCCGACAGAAGCTCTGCAATATGGTTCCCGAACTCGTCAGCGGCATCAAGCCCCGTACCGGACGAACGAAGCTCATTCAGGAAAGCCTGCCCCCATTCCAACTGCTCCTCGATATCCGCAATGGCGGTTCGAAGCAGCCGGATCGTCGGTTGGTCCACGATTTGCTGGGTCGATGCGCTGTGATGCCGATACGCGGCAAGCAGTGCGGGCTTTATCACTTCGTATACGGCGACAGCCCATTCCGTATCGTTGCGGGCGTGGACAAGTTCGTCGAACATCAGGGCCAGAATCGGATCGGGATCCTTCGCCAGCATAGCGGATGAGGTGCGAAGCTCGGGTATGCGCTGATGAAGTTGATCGGCAGCCGAAGCGTCCTCATACATGTGCCGGCACATGGCAAGGCGCAAATCCCAGTCCTCCCGGCGCGGGAGTTGGCCGGCTGCCGCGCGGAGCAATCCCTCGTGAATGAAACGATAACGTTGAAGAACGAATGCATTCTTCTCAACGCTGTATGCCCCAACATCGTAAGGACGCGATATTCCGGTAAACTTGATCATTGCCTGCGCCTCCCAAAATCTTGTGCAATCGATTGATAGCTCAATTATCTTTGAAGTACGGCGTTTAATCCATGTATGCAACCGAACTTATCGTGGATTAATTTGATCTGTCTCATGACGAACTCTTCGTTGCCGCGGAAATAGACCGTTTCTCCGCCGTCCGGGAAATAAACCAATCGGAAGTATCCAACCGGCTCTTACGGTGAAGTCGCCTGCATATTGAATACGAACGTCAGATAAGGTTTCGGGCATGAACAGAACCTCCATGCAGGTGTCTGTTATCATTCTCGCAAGCCATGTTCGATGTTTCTATCATCGGGCCTCACCTCTCCTGGCGATTAGCGCCCGCTAAGCTGAAGCATCTCCTCGGGCCGCATCGCTTTCAACTGCAGTTCATACAACTGACGGTACATTCCCCCTTGCTCAAGCAGTTCCTTATGTGTTCCGCGTTGTACGATTTGACCTTCGTTGATGACGAGTATAAGATCCGCACGTACGACCGTTGCAAGCCTGTGCGCGATGACAAAGGTGGTGCGATTGGCCATAAGCCGCTCCAGCGCTTCGGTAACGAGCGCTTCGGATTCGGAATCCAATGCAGAAGTAGCTTCGTCCAGGATAAGAATTTTCGGATCTTTCAGCAACGCGCGCGCAATTGCCAGACGCTGTTTCTGTCCGCCGGAAAGTCTCATCCCCTTTTCGCCGATGGTGGAGTTGTAGCCGTCTTTGAATGCCATAATAAATTCATGCGCGTTGGCCGCTTTGGCGGCTTCAACGACTTCTTCCATAGCTGCGTCCACGCGCCCGTAAACCAGATTGTCCTTAATGGTACCGGAGAACAAAACGTTGTCCTGCAGCACGATGGCCATATGTTTCCGCAGATCGTCAATGCTGTAATCCCGCACATCAATCTCGTCGATGAAGACGCTTCCTTCATCCGGGTCGTAGAATCGCGGAATCAGGTTGATTAATGTTGATTTCCCCGCACCGCTCGGTCCCACCAATGCCACAACCTCGCCGGATTTCGCTTCGAAGGTTACATTTTTTATGCCTGTGCGTTCTTCCAGTTCGATATCCGGCCGATTGGGCGGCATATGTGTCGGGAGCCAATAAAACCGCTTGTTCGGTTTCTCTCTTTCCACAATATCCGAATTCGTCCGGTTCTCGTCGTTGTCTTTGAACACCAGATTGCGAATCATGTATTTGTAAGATACATTGTAAAATTTAATATTGCCCCGGCATTCAGCCATCGGAATCGGGTGCCCGGCTTCAACGATGCCCGGTTGCTCGTCGAACACTTCAAAAATGCGCTCAATGTTCGTTATCGAGTTCTGGATCGTGACATTGACATCTGCGAAACGCTGAATCGGGCCGTACAGTTGGTTAAGAAGCAATTGGAAGCCGACCAGATCACCGATTTTCATGTCGCCGCGCAAGACGAGACTGCCGCCAATCAACCATATCAAAATGCCGCCAATATGCGCAAACGTTTCGCTCAAGGTTCCCAGAATGCTGGAAAAGACATGAGCAACAAACGTATGCTCGTAATGCATTCTGTTTTGTTTTTCAAACCGCGCTTTTTCTTGCTTCTCCCCGTTGAAGGCTTGCACGATTCGAATGCCGGCCATGCGTTCTACCAGCGTTCCCGACACGCGTTCAAGCTGACGGTGCACAGAGCGCCAAGCCAGGCGAATCCACACATTCATATTTGTAAATGACAAGTAATATAACGGCAATATGCTTAAGGCAATCATGGCCAGCGTAAAGTTCCATTGAAACAGAAGAAAACTGGCAAACACAACAAGGAACAGATCCAGCACCAGATTGATGACTCCGCCGCCGATCAAGTTTTGCGCACCGCCTACATCGTGTATGACACGGGAGACGATTCCGCCGACCTGGCGCTGATCGTAGTAACTGATTGACATCCGCTGCAAATGATCGTACAGTTCTTGCCGCAATCGCATAATCATTCGATTCCCCAGAATGGTGGATACCATATTCCGGAGGAAGTTGACGACCGTGCCGAAGAACAGCACGCCAGCCAGCAGGAGAACCAGATGGATCAGTTTGCCGCGATCTCCGCTCGGCAGCACATCGTCGACCAGCACTTTCGTAAAGTAAGGATAGGATAGCGGAGTGACAAATTGCAATATACCGATAATCATGACGACACCGATCATCAACCAATACGGTCTGCACCACAACAAAAATCTAGCGACAGGATTCATTTGGGCTACACCACATCACCTTAATTAAAATATTTAATTATCTTTGAAATCCCTCCTATCTTAGTGCATGTGAGATCAGTACACAACCGTGAAGAAAGCAGTAAATCGGAAGATAAAACGATAAATATGCGCAATTAAGGGGCTGTAAGTCGTATTCGAAGAAATGAGGGGAAATACGATGAATATTAATGATTATAAGCGGTAATTTCATTTTACAAACATGCGCGGATAGTGTTTAATAGATAGCTTATATTAGCGTTTAAAATAAGTGCGGCCGAAGAACCTATTTCTTCTTCCCGAGGGCCTGCATTAATGTTGTCAGGTTAAGGGTCGGAGCGGCACTCCCCGTTGAACAATCATCCATTAGACGGAAAAGTGAGACTGTCGATTAATTGTGGATCTGGCCAAACAACCTGTGCAGGCAGCGCAACGGAACTCAGGAGCCTTAATCGGCAATAAAGGGGGTTTTGGAAAAGCTAACGCAACGGAGGGCCCTTATCAACGACAAACGTAGCCAAAATTACTGTAAAACCGCGAAATAACGGCGCTGTGTTCCGTTAAAATCCAGAGTGGAACCCTCTTCACCGGATAAGGGCGCTGTGTTCCGTTACGACGGATGGATAGGCGAAAGAGCGATGCTTCGTGCGCAATGCATTTTGTTAACCATTAATCGACAGCCTTAGGTTTTCCCACTAATCCTGCATGACACCTTGTCTTGCGGTCATCGCCATCCATGCAAGTGTGCGAACTGCACTATCGTCGTATAAAACTCCCAAGCTCGGCAGGTACAAGCAACATGGATCCTGAATTCCGCCAAGATAGAGCAGCAGCCCCCTCCCTTGTACCTTATAATGGTTTACATTTGGGGAAAAACGACGTGCGTACCGTGGGGGACGGCCTCCGGGGGCTTGATGTTATCCAACCGTATCCAACCGCCCCGCCCCCGCCTCCAGTCCGGGTACGTCCGCCGTTCAACAGCAATTGTTTACGGACGTAGGCGGGCATATCGGGCAACATTCAACACCTGAGCGAACGGGATACCGGCAGAGTCGAGATCGGATAGAGATAAGCAGCAGTGCATGGAAATATTTGGAATCCACCAAAGACGCGTACGGCAGTGACGAAGATACGATGAGACAATGGAACCGCCGCCACTGCCTGCGAGGCCGCGAGCCTGCCCGAGCACGATTGCCATAGATACACACCGGCTTAACCTGACATCATTGCTGTCATCGCCCCTAATTTGGCGCCTGGGGAGGAGCAGCCTTCTTATTGCCGTCGGACGGCTTCTCGTAGCGAAACCGCTCCGTCCGCTCAATCTGCACGACGCGCCCATCATGCACGATAATTTGCACTGTCCCGTATTTCAGCCCCTGAACGGCTTCCTGCACTTTGGACAGCCAGTTGTCCGTCGGTTCCGGCAAATCCGCCATACGGATCCCTCCCTCTCCCGCTCCACATTTCCATCCGTTTCCCTCTCGACTGTGCCCGGCTTTCGTTTTCCATGCTATCGCCTTTGCCGCCCCAGCCGCCTTGAACCGTCTCAGTCCCGGCGTTCAATCCGCCCTTCCACGATCGATTTCGCCACCAGCGTCGCCACCGCAAGCAGCATGAGCAACGACGCGACGGCGAACGCCGAGGTGAACTGGTATTCGTTATACAAAATTTCGATGTGCAGCGGCAGCGTGTTCGTCTCCCCCCGGATGTGGCCGGAGACGACCGATACGGCGCCGAATTCTCCCATCGCCCGGGCATTGCACAGAATCATCCCGTACAGCAGCCCCCATTTGATATTCGGCAGCGTCACTTTGCGAAATATGCGCCAGCCGCGCGCTCCCAGGATGACCGCCGCTTCCTCGTCCTGCGAGCCCTGCGCTTCCATCAGGGGGATCAGCTCCCTCGCCACGAACGGAAACGTCACGAACATCGTCGCCAGGACGATGCCGGGCGTCGCGAAAATAATTTTGATATCGTGCTCCGCCAGCCACGGGCCGATCAGCCCTTGCGCGCCGAACAGCAGCACGTAGATCAGCCCGCTGATGACCGGCGAGACGGCGAACGGCAGATCGACCAGTGTTACGAGCACGTTCTTGCCGCGAAACCGGAATTTCGTAATCGCCCACGCGGCCGTTGCGCCGAATACGGAATTGAGCGGCACCGCGATCAGCGCGGTCGTCAGCGTCAGCCGCAGCGCGGACATCGCATCCGGGTCCCGCAGCGCCGCGAGGTAAGCTTCCCAGCCCTTGCTGAACGCTTGCGTCAATACCGTGAGCAGAGGAAGCAGGACGATGAATCCGACAAACAGCAGCGCTGCGCCGATAAGCAGCCATCTTATGATGAGCGGTTCCGTCAAATGGCGGGCAGCGGGCGGGCGGCGCGCGGCGCTGCGGAAGCGGGTTGCGATGCTTGCAGCCATGGCCTTCTCCTCCTTCTCCTGAATTCCTAAATGGCGTTCAGCCTGCGGCCCGACCAACGCTGGAGCAGATTGATAAGCAGGAGTAGTGCGAACGAGATGACGAGCAGCACGACGGCGACAGCCGCCGCCTGGCCGTATTGATACTGCTCCAGCTTGGTGATAATGAGCAGCGGCGCGATTTCGGTCTTGAACGGCATGTTGCCGGAAATGAACACGACCGAACCGTATTCTCCGATGCCGCGCGCGAATGCCAGCGCAAAACCCGTTAGCAGAGGCGGCAGCAGCTCCGGCAAAATGATCCTTCGGAACGTGCGCCAGCGGTATGCGCCCAGCATGGCCGACGCCTCCTCCATCTCCGTTCCCATGTCCTGCAGCACCGGCTGCACGGTCCGCACGACAAACGGCAAGCCGATGAACACGAGGGCGATCGTGATCCCGAGCGGCGTATAAGCGACCTTCACGCCTTCCGGCAGCAGCGAGCCGATCCATCCCTTCGGCGCGTAGATCGTCGTCAGCGCAATGCCTGCGACGGCGGTCGGCAGGGCGAACGGCAGGTCGATCAGGCCGTCGACGAGCTTCTTGCCCGGGAATCGGTACCGCACCAGCACCCAGGCAAGCAGCAGCCCGAACGCCAGGTTGGCCAATGCCGCGAACAGCGCCGTCAGCAGACTGAGCTTATAGGAAGCCACTACCCGGGGAGCCGTCACGACATCCCACCACTGAGCCGCGGACAGCTCAAGCGACTTGATCGCCAGCGCCGCGATCGGAATGAGCACGATCAGACTCAAATACAGCATCGTAAACCCCAGCGTCAGATGAAAGCCGGGCAGCACCTTGTCTTTCTTGCGCGTCTTCATCCCGTGTGCGCTCCTTTCCCCGGCCTATCCTTGCGTATAAATTTGGTCGAAGGTGCCGCCGTCGCTAAAATGCTTCGCTTGCGCTTCCTTCCACCCGCCGAAGTCCTGATCGATCTGCAGCAGGTTCAGCGCCGGAAATTGGTCCTTGTATTGGTCGGCCACCGATTGCAAGCGCGGGCGATAGAAGTTGTCGGCTGCGATCTTCTGTCCTTCCTCGGTATACAAATATTGCAAGTAAGCTTCCGCCGCCTGACGCGTGCCTCTCTTGTCGACGACCTTGTCGACGATGGCCACTGGCGGTTCGGCCAGAATGCTGAGCGATGGCGTGACGATTTCGAATTGATCGCCGTATTCCTTAAGCGCCAGGTAGGCTTCGTTCTCCCACGCCAGCAGCACATCGCCGATCTGTTTCTCGACGAATGTCGTCGTGGAGCCGCGTGCGCCGGTATCCAGCACTGGCACGTTCTTGTACAGCTTCTTCAGAAATTCCTTCGTTTGCGCTTCATCGTAACCGAGCGTCTTCGTCGCATACCCCCAGGCTGCCAGATAGTTCCACCGGGCGCCGCCGGACGTCTTCGGATTCGGCGTGATGACCTGGATGCCGTCCCCGATCAGATCGTCCCAATCCTGGATCCCCTTCGGGTTGCCCTTGCGCACGAGGAAAACGATCGTCGACGTATACGGTGTGCTGTTCTGCTCGAATTTCGCCTGCCAATCCGGGCGGATGAATCCTTTCTCCACGATCGCATCGATGTCGTAGCCGAGCGCAAGCGTCACTACGTCCGCCTCAAGGCCGTCGATGACCGCACGCGCCTGCGAGCCGGAGCCGCCATGGGACTGCTTCACCGTTGCCGTACCGCCCGTCTCCTGCTTCCAGTGGGCTGCGAACTTCTCGTTGAATGCCGCATACAGCTCGCGGGTCGGATCGTAGGATACGTTCAGCAGTTCGACCGGATCGGGCACGGCGGACGATTCGGCCGGGCTCGGAGTCTGGCTTGCCCCGGAGTCCGTAGTTGCGGACGAAGTCTGCGCGGCGCTGCCGTCGTTATTTTTCGCGCCGCATGCGGCCAAAGCCGTTACGGCAACCAGAACCATCGCTGCGACGACCAAAGAACGAATCGACAAAGAAGACCACCTTTTTCTCATACAAACAACACTCCTCATCAAATGGGTTCGGGAGGAATCGACGCTTGCACTCCGGTGGTCCGGTCGTTAAAGTTTTATTATTCCTACCTGTTTAGTTGGTATTGGAGTAATATTACCCGATGGCCCAGCTATCTGTCAATAATAAGTTTCATAAGAAGTTCCTTGAACACTCCCGCCACCTTGAGGAGGTGGGGGATTCTTGGGTTGTTGCTCCTCATGGAGCAAAGTTGACCAAGCGATCCCTGTGGTTCCCACAGTTCTTTTTTCAAGACAGGGCCATGGCCCTGATATTGTATGCCGCATTGCTGTCACGGTCATGCACGGTGTGGCAGGTGGAACATTCCCACACCCGGATGCTCAAATCCTTCACATCTGCGTTCTTGTTCCCGCAGACATGACAGGTCTGGCTC